>Ga0075118_10000754_pt1 | contig 27163 bp, 27 predicted proteins | sample AntAceMetag02UKE_FD_69794 | JGI IMG/M metagenome (GOLD analysis project Ga0075118, IMG submission 69794) | Saline lake microbial communities from Ace Lake, Antarctica - Antarctic Ace Lake Metagenome 02UKE | ecosystem: Environmental > Aquatic > Non-marine Saline and Alkaline > Saline | place...
GCGCTTCGACTTCCACTTCGAGATTATTGATCTCCACGATGCGCGGCTTGCCCGTCTTGCCGACCAACGTGCCCTTCGCGCCGTGCACCGAACCATCGGCCGCGACTGCTTCCACGGAAATCAAATCCGTGTAATCCACATCATCGGTCGATTTCACGACCTGTGATTTCACGCCCAGGCGTTTCAACGACACCGGCGCATTTACGTAATTCACTGAATCGCCGCTGATCTTGCGGAGAAACCCACGCTGAATCGCTCGTGTGACCGAGTTGGTATCCAAATCGACGATCTTCCCCCAGTAAGTGATATTGAGCGAATCGATCTGTTCCGGTCCCATCTGTTGCACCAGCGTGCCGAGCTTTTCGCCCAAATCGAGATACGGTCCTACGATCTTCAAAGTCGCTTCATCAAGCGAAGGCATGTTCACCGCATTGCGAATCACGCCGCCTTTCAAAACATCTGCGATCTGTTCGGCCACTTCGATGCCCACACTTTCCTGCGCTTCAGCAGTCGATGCCCCGAGATGCGGCGTCAGGGAAACTCCCGGTAACGAACGCAACTCACTATCTTCTGCCAAAGGTTCGTTTTCGTAAACATCGAGACCGACCGCCGCGACCTGTCCGGACTTCAGTCCTTCGATCAACGCCGCTTCCTTGATGATGCCCCCGCGAGCGCAGTTGAAAAGGCGCACGCCCTTTTTGCACTTCGCGAGCGCGGCCTCATCGATCATGTGATGCGTCGTCTCCGTCATCGGCATGTGCACCGTGATATAATCACTCTGCGCGAGCAGTTCATCCAAGGTCACACCTTCGACCTGCATCGCTTTCGCGCGACTTGGCGCGAGATATGGATCGTAGGCCACCACGCGCATGCCAAAGGCCTGCGCACGCTTGGCGACTTCGCCACCGATGCGGCCCAGCCCGACGACACCGAGAGTTTTGCGAAAAAGCTCGATCCCCGAAAAGGCTTTGCGATCCCACTTTCCCGCGCGCATCGATTCCGCCGCTTGAGGCACCGGACGTGCGCCACACAAGATGTGCGTAAACGTAAGCTCAGCCGTCGCGATCGTGTTCCCCGAAGGCGTATTCATCACGATCACGCCACGATTCGTCGCCGCTTCGACATCGACATTATCCACGCCCACACCGGCACGACCTACGGCCTTAAGCAACGGCGCTGCCGCGATCACTTCCGCCGTGATCTTCGTTTCGCTGCGCACGACAATCGCATGCACATCCTTCACCAGAGAAAGGATTTCTTCCGGCGAGGAACCATAAGCCTCCACGACTTCGATACCTGGCTGATTGCGCAGGTATTCAACTCCTTTGGGTGAGACTTTATCGGCTACGAGGACTTTCATATGAAAAAGGGTGCAATTGAAAATTCATTACCCCCTAAAACGCAAAGGGAATTTCGAATGCGGCACCCTCGCCGTCTACCTATGACACGAATAGTCCTCTCCTCCGCAGAATGCGCATGAAATCCGGCCTCAGAACCAACCCAATGCCAACCCAGAATACAATGTGGAAAGCTGGAAATCAGGAATCCAACCCTCTGCAGTAACTAACCACCAAAGTCACAAATCCTGAGTAGATGTCAGTTTTCTGAAATCCAGTCCTAGGTATTTTCCAGCTTTCCACATTTAAAATGCCTTTTCCGGTCCGCACTCGCCCCAATTCAATAAATCCTCCAAATATACCTACATGGAATCCCCTGCTTCTCGGCTCGAACAACAGATGCGCTTCATTATCGAAGCCGATAAATTGAAGGAAGTCTTCCGGCAAACCATCCTCACGCAGAGCCGACGCGATGAAAACAGCGCCGAGCACAGCTGGCACTTCGCGCTGATGATCATCACCCTCGCCGAGCATTCCAATCACCAGCCTCTCGACGTGCTCCGCGTGCTAAAAATGGTGCTGATCCACGACCTCGTCGAAATCGATGCCGGCGACACCTTTGCCTACGACACGAAAAACATGGCCGATCAGCACGAACGCGAATCCATCGCCGCTGATCGCATCTTCGGATTATTGCCCGTCGATCAGACCAAGGAATACCGTGCGCTCTGGGATGAATTTGAAGCGATGGACACTCCCGAATCAAAATTCGCCGCCGCCTGTGATCGTTTCCATCCCATGCTGCTCAACATGCTCACCGAAGGCCACGCCTGGCGGAAACACGGGATCACCAAAGATCGTGTGCTCGCCCGCAATCAACACGTCGCCGATGGCTCGACCGGCCTGTGGGATTACGCTCTGCACATGATCGATGACGCTGTCAGCCAAGGTCATCTACCCGACACCCCGAAACCGTAGATTCGATATCGCGATCTACTCCACCGGCAGGATCTTGCCGTGATCATCGTAGAAGAGCTCTTTCACCTTCACGCTGCGTAGATTGTTTTGTCCGCCGGACAGTGAAGAATCGTGGTGAAAGAGAAACCAGCGCCCCTTGTGTTCCACGATGGAGTGATGCGTCGTCCAACCGATCACTGGCTCTAGAATTCGTCCTTGATAAGTAAATGGTCCAAGCGGATTGGTGCCGGTCGCATACACGAGAAAATGCGTGTCTCCGGTGGAATAGGAAAAGTAGTAAAGCCCATCTTTCTGGTGCATCCAGGCTCCCTCAAAAAAGCGCCGGTCATGATCATCGGCTTGGATTGGCTCACCCTTTTCATCGAGGATCTGGATCTCCGCAATCTCGCCATCAATCTCCAGCATTTCCTCTGTGAGCTTGGCGACGCGGGCATTAAGCGCCGGTCCCTCGGTCGGCTCTTTGCCATTCGGATCGTGCTGACCATTCGGCCACTCCTGAAGCTGTCCGCCCCAGAGACCACCGACATACAAGAAAGCCGAACCATCGTCATCTACGAATACCGCCGGATCGATTGAGTAGCTCCCCTTAATCGGCTCGGGTTGAGCCTCAAACGGCCCCTCGGGACGATCACTCACCCCCACGCCAATCCGAAAAATTCCTTCATGATCACGCGCCGGGAAATAGAGAAAATACTTGCCGTTTTTAAACGCCGCATCCGGAGCCCAAAGTTGCTTCGTCGCCCAAGGCACCTCCGCCAAAGTCAACGCCACTCCGTGATCCGTGACCTCACCGTCCACATCGTCCATGGAGAACACATGGTAATCATCCATGTCATACTGACTCCCAAGATCGTCGTCCGGAATCCCCTTATCCACATCATGCGACGGATAAACATAAATTCTTGCCTCAAAAACATGAGCAGAGGGATCGGCAATATAAAGATGAGTAATCAGCGGCTTATCAGACATCGTCACGAGACTTTGACGACACCACTCGCATGGCTAGTCGGAAAACTGACAATCTGAATGCACTCAATTCTGGTGTCTCAGTGACTCAGGATCGAATTAGTGCCTATCAGCGTTCATTAGCGGTTTACCAAGGACGCCTCAAAAGGGTTCGCCCCTACCCTTAACTCAAGTCGCGGATCGAGCCGAACTCGGGATCGAACAATCGCCGGTAGGTGTGGACAATGGTGCCATCGGTGAGGCCGCAGAGGTAGTCGCAGATGCAGCGGGCTTTTTCCTGGCGGGTTTTAGCGGTGTTGATCAAACGACCCACATGAGGCGGTAAGATATTGATCACGCGCGGACCTTTATCGACGTAGTTGCTCCAGATCGAATCCCACAGATCGAAGAGCACGCGACGGGCTTTGTGCTCCATTTGCTGAAGTTGTGGACTTTCGAAAATGATATCGTTGGCCATGTTCTTGAAGAAGAGGGCTTCCTTTTGTGCCGACTCATCGACGACGAGTTCGTAGCGATAGCGATTCGTTTTCTTCGCCATAAAATTGTCACACTTCCGCAAACGGCAGGCTTGGATAAATCCCCCCACCCGTGCGCCGAAGACCCCTTCGAGCCGGTCAGTGCGCATCGCGTGGAAGAGTCGATCAAGGTGTTGCTGTTCCTCGGTGCCAATCGCCTGATCCTGAGCCCAATCTTCAATACTATCCTTCGTGAGAAAACCCGCCTTCACTCCATCGACAATGTCGTTGAGCGAATAGGCTGCATCGTCGGCCCAATCCATGATTTGACATTCGATACTCTTGAATTCGTTGAGCAGCTCACCCTTGTGCAACGATGCGGGGATCTTCGCGCCACCGAAGACGAAGTCACGGCTGGAAACCTGCGGATCGTAAATGAAGTGGTTCTGCGGAGACTTCTTAAACTCGCCATAGAGCTTTTTGTATTTGAGCACGCCATCGAGTAGCGCGCGCGTGGGCCGCATGCCGCGCACACCTTTCTCGTTTTGAAAGATGGTCGCGGTGAGGAGATGCAGAGTCTGCGCATTTCCTTCGAAACCGCCCCACTTCATCATCAACTCCTGCAAAGTGCGTTCACCCGAATGCCCGAATGGCGGATGACCTAAATCGTGAGCGAGACAGCTCGCCTCGACCAAATCGCTATCGATGTAGAAATCGCTTTTAAGAACTCCCTTCTGCGTCCGCAGAAAGCTGCAAATCGAACGCCCAATCGCTGATACCTCGATGGAGTGCGTGAGCCGCGTGCGGTAGAAATCATACTCCCCCGATAGAAACACCTGCGTCTTCGATTGGAGCTTCCGAAAGGCATGCGAGTGGATGATGCGATCGCGATCGATCTGAAAAGGACTGCGGTAATCGGCTTTGCGATCACCACCAAAGGACTCAAAATCAAACTCGTTGTAGAACCGGTTTTCCATGGGTGTTGCCTTTGAGAGCAATGCGAGCTTGCCTGCGTGGCAAACCCCAAACCGCATGCCTGAAACGACTTTCGAAACCTCCATCGGCACCTGCGGCCTCGTCTGGCACGAAGCGGGTCTGACGGCGTTTCGCCTGCCGGATGATACTGCGGCATTAGAGTCTGTGGCTCGCGGCGAGGGAATACCGGAGTGGATTCAAACGATCGTCGCGCGGGTGCAGCGTCATCTCGCTGGCGATTGGCAGGACTTCTCCGATCTCAACTACGACTTCTCAGAGACCGGTGATTTTCCGCGCCAAGTCTATGACGCGACCTTGCGGATCAAACCCGGCGCGACCTGCAGCTATGGCGACATCGCTAATGCATTGGATCGACCGCCCGGAATCAGTCGCGCGGTTGGCACAGCGTTGGGAGCCAATCCGTGGCCACTGCTGATCCCCTGCCATCGCGTTGTCGCGAGCAACGGCAAGATGACGGGTTTCTCCGGCCCCGGCGGTATCAAAACCAAGCTCCGTCTGCTTGCGCTCGAAGGTGCCCAGCTATTCGCGGAATAGAAGATGGCGATTAACTATCCGCATAGACTGCACGCGTATTCAGCTTAGGAGTTGTTTCGGAGCAGAAGCAGGACAGATTGGCTGCAACTGAACGACCATGCCTGAACGAACCATGCACGCTATTGCCAAACTCACTCCCGAACCCGGAGTGCAATTAACTAGTGTGCCGGTGCCTACACCCGGCAACAATGACGTGCTCATCAAGGTCAAACAGACGTCGATCTGCGGCACGGATGTCCATATCTACAATTGGGACAACTGGGCGCTGGAAACGATCAAACCGCCCATGGTCATAGGCCATGAATTCGTCGGCACCATCGAGGAAGTCGGTGCGAATGTGCAGGGCTACAAGAAAGGCGATCTCGTCGATGGCGAAGGCCACATCGTCTGTGGCGAATGTCGCAACTGCCTCGCGGGGCGACGCCATCTTTGTCGCAATACCAAGGGAGTCGGCGTGAATCGCGACGGCGCGTTTGCGGAATACCTCTGCATCCCTGCGAGCAATGCCGTGCATGTCGATCCGTCGATCCCCCTCGATGTGTTGTCGTGTTTTGATCCGCTCGGCAACGCGACTCATACGGCTCTTCAATATGATCTCGTCGGCGAAGATGTGCTGATCACCGGAGCCGGTCCGATCGGCTGCATGGCCGTGGCCATCGCTAAGCACTGCGGAGCGCGTAAAATCGTGGTCACCGATGTGAACGCTGATCGCCTCGCCCTCGCCACCAGAATGGGCGCAACCCGTGCCGTGGATGTTTCCCACGAAAAACTGCCGGACGTTCAGAAAGAGCTTAAGATGCGCGAAGGATTTGACGTCGGTTTAGAAATGTCCGGCAACCCACAGGCGCTGAATGATATGATCGATAACATGGCGCACGGCGGCCGCATCGCCATGCTTGGTATCATGCCCTCGTCCGCGGCTGTGAACTGGAACAAAGTCGTATTCAACATGCTCACGATTAAGGGCATCTACGGCCGCGAGATGTATGAGACGTGGTATAAGATGACTTCGATGATCCAAAGTGGTCTCGATATCACTCCGGTGATCACGCACCATTTCCATTACACCGATTTCCAAGAAGCCTTCGATTTGATGCGCTCCGGCAAGTGCGGAAAAATCGTGCTCAACTGGGAGAAGCAATCATGACACCGGATTTCCAATCTCACCTCGAAACGACCCTGGGCGAAATCAAGGCTGCCGGGCTCTACAAGCAGGAGCGCGTGATCAACACACCGCAAAGCGCGCATGTGAGCGTCTCGAACGGACCGAAGGTGCTCAATATGTGCGCCAACAATTATCTCGGGTTGGCGAACAATCCCGAGCTAATCGCTTCCGCACGCGAATCGCTGGATCGCTGGGGCTACGGGCTCGCATCCGTGCGTTTCATCTGCGGCACGCAGCAATTGCACAAGGATCTCGAGCAAGCGGTTTCCACGTTTCTCGGCATGGAAGATACGATTCTCTACACCTCCTGCTTCGATGCGAATGGCGGGTTGTTTGAAACCTTGCTCACGAAAGAAGACGCCGTGATTTCCGATGAGCTCAATCACGCTTCGATCATCGACGGCGTGCGGCTCTGCAAGGCGCAGCGATACCGCTACAAGAACAGCAATCTCGAAGATCTCGAAGCGAGATTGAAGGAAGCCGATGCGAATAACGCACGGTTCAAACTCATCGCGACTGATGGTGTGTTTTCGATGGATGGATTCATCGCCGATCTCAAAGGCATCTGCGATCTCGCCGATAAATACGGCGCGCTCGTGATGGTCGATGACAGCCACGCCGTTGGCTTTATGGGCAAGACAGGCCGCGGGACGCATGAACACTGTGGCGTGATGGATCGCGTGGATATCATCACCGGCACGCTCGGCAAGGCGCTCGGTGGTGCGAGCGGCGGTTACACCAGCGCACGTAAGCCAATCATCGATTTGCTCCGTCAGCGCTCCCGTCCCTACCTATTTTCCAATACAGTCGCGCCAACCATCGCCGCCGCCTCGATCACTTGTTTAGAACTCCTCAGCCGCTCAACTAAGCTGCGCGATAAGCTCGAAGAAAATACGCGCTTCTTCCGCGAGGGACTCACCAAGGCGGGACTTACGATCCAACCGGGCACCCACCCCATCGTGCCGGTGATGCTCGGTGATGCCGCACTCTCGCAAAAGTTTGCCAATCGCATGCTCGAAAAAGGCGTTTACGTAATCGGCTTCTTTTATCCCGTCGTGCCGCAAGGCACCGCCCGGATTCGCACGCAAGTCTCCGCCGCTCACAGCAAGGAAGATCTCGCGTTTGCGATTGAGAAATTCGCGGAAGTAAAACAGGAACTGGGCCTCTGATGCCGATTGCTCCCACACAGCTCAAGAAACTCGAAAGCGAAGCCCGGGCGGCCTCACGCCGAGCCTATGCTCCCTATTCGAAGTTCAAAGTAGGCGCCGCGATTCTTACGAAGTCCGGAAAAATCTATGCCGGTTGCAACGTCGAGAACGCCTCTTACGGACTGTGCAACTGCGCTGAGCGCACCGCGATTTTCAGCGCGGTCGCCGCTGGGGAAAAGAAACCCAATCTGCAATGCGTCGTGGTTTACACGCCTACTGACAAAGCCACCGCACCGTGCGGAGCATGCCGACAAGTCATCTACGAATTCGGTCCCAAAGCCCGCGTGATTTCCACGTGTCGCACCAAGGATCGCCAGGATCACACCATCACGGAATTGCTGCCAAAAGCATTCGGTCCAGCAGATCTAGTCTAAGCCCTGAGTGAACTCGCTCAGAGCTTCCCAATAGCTCGGCCCAGCCCAATCGAGCAAGTCATTGTGACCGGCAAACTTGACCCACAACTTTTGCTTTCGATTGGGAATCGCTTCGTAAAGTGATTTTCCGTGCGACAGTGGAACGATCCGATCGTCTTCCCCATGGATAACGAGAACAGGACACTGAACCGCAGCAATCTTGCCGAGGTTATCAAACTTATCGAATGGCAATAGCCTCACTCTGGTGACCACTCGAAACGCACTGGTAAAGGCTGACTCCAAGATAAGCCCACCAATCGATTCTTGCGACGCCAACGCAACCGCTGGCCCTCCTCCTAAGGATCGACCATAGGCAATGATCGATCCGGCACTCACCCCGAGCGTCTCTTGCGCATACTTTAGTGCGATCTCGGTGGTCGCATAAATTCCCGCTTCGGTGGGCGTTCCTCGATTCAAACCGTAACCAGGATATTCCACGGCGAAGACCGCGTATCCGTTTCGCTGAAAATTGAGCATGCGTGTTTCCAGATCACCCAACGTCTCCGCATTGCCGTGAAAATACCACAGAGTGTATTTCGCTTCAGAGTTCGGCAAAAAGAGCGCCGCGAGTTGACCTCCATGCCCATCGGGAATCTCGAAAAACCCTGCGGGCTTATCCAGTGAGCCGTAATTGGGAAAGAAGAGTTCACGGTCTGAAAAGAAATACGCGTAAGCGGCCAGCAGGCCGTAGCTGCACAAGAAAGCTACTCCGACTAGTGCAGCCATTCTGATCATGACATCGTCACGCTTGGAGCGTGTCGCGCACCGCCGCGACAATGTCGTCGAGCGGCACTTCGCGTTCGGAACGATCAGCGAGATCGCGAATCTTCACGACGCCTTTGGCGAGTTCATCGCCGCCGTAAATGAGGGCTAATTTCGCGCCGGATTCGTTCGCGGCTTTGAATTGTTTACCGAAGGCGACCTCCTTCATCGGATAATCGACTCGGAAGCCAGCGGCACGGAGAGATTGAATTCCCGCAAAGGCTGCGTGGCGCTCATCTGCACCACCGATCACGCAATAGACATCGCTCGCCTGCACCATGTCCGGCATGAGGCCGCGTTGCTCCAGCAGAAGAGCAAAGGTCATATCGCCAATCGCAAAGCCGACCGCGGGTAGAGCCGGACTGCCGAGCTTCTCAACGAGATGATCGTAGCGCCCGCCGCCCGCAATCGCGCGGAGCTCGCCTTTGCGATCAAAGGCTTCGAATACAAATCCGGTGTAGTAAGCCAACCCGCGGACAACGCCAAGATCGACTTCCACGTATTTCGTGAGCCCCATCGCTTCGATCCCGCCGAGCAGTTTACGCCAATCAGCGAGTCGTTCGATGAGCTGATCATCGCCGAGCCCGCCGAGCGTTTCTTCCAAGGCGGAAAGTGATTTTATTTGGAGAAACGTGAGCACCTTGGCCTTGATCGAATCGTCCAGCGCGCCGAATTCCTCGGTGTAGGCCTTGAAGGCATCGTCGCCGTATTTTTCGTAGCGATCCACGGCGACGAGCACTGCACGAATACGTGCCTCATCTAGCCCCAGCGCCCCAAGATAATAGAACCAGAGATTACGATCACTCAGGCGCACGTAGAAATCTTCCTCGGTCAGTCCAAAGGCATTCAGGCATTGCGTGAGAAGGGCGATCAGCTCGATTTCGGCTTCGGTGCCTGCTTCGCCAAAGATGTCGGCGTTGAATTGATTGAAGCAACGACCCCGCCCTTTCTGCATCCGCTCGTAGCGATAAAACTCTGCGATGCTAAACCACTTAATGGGACGCTTGAGCGCATTGGCCTTCGCCCCGACCATACGGCCAACCGTCGGCGTCATCTCGGGACGCAACGCGACCTCGCGTCCACCCTTGTCGGTAAAGCTAAACAGCTGCGCCTCGATTTCATCGCCGGATTTCGCCTTGTAGAGATCGAGCGGTTCCAGCACCGGCGCATCATATTCGGAAAAACCGTAGATGTTAGCTGTTTGCCGCCAGACACGAAAAATGAAGTTCCGACGCGCGAGAGCGTCGGGATAAAATTCGCGGAATCCGGGTAGTGACTGAAACGTGGCCATGGGCGTGCGAAATTGTGGAGCGGAGCGGACTCGCGCCACTCTTAATTTCATGCAGACAAAAAGAAGGCCGGGATAAATACCCGGCCAATCCTGCAGAACTAGCAGTTTTTATCCGTCAACCGGATCAACCGTAACCGAGGGATCCAAGGTGACTAAATCGATTTTCTTCAACTGCTGCTTGAGAATCTTTCCTGATTTGAACTTCACCACAGCGCGTTGCGGGATCACCACTTCGGCTTCAGGTTTGTTCGGGTTGCGACCGATGCGTGATTTTCTCACTTGCACTTCGAGCACACCAAAGTTGCGCAGTTCGACATTCCGTCCTTCGGCCAAGGCCTTTTGAATGATGTCGAGAGTCAACTGAACCGTATCGACCACTTGCTTCTGGGGAAAGCCGGTCTTCTTATAGATTTCGAGGACGATCTCTCGTTTCGTCAGATTGTTGGACATATATTTCCTTTCGCTGCTACATCCGGGATAGGGATAACAGTGCTAAACTACTTACAGTTCTATGATTGCGTCAACGAATATGACTCGCCCCCCAACTCCCGAAAAATAAGCTACTCCGACTATGCCAGATCCCGTCGCCGTCAATTCCATGTTTGCCCGCATCGCCCGTCGCTATGACTTCGCGAACATCTTGCTGAGCGGCGGCATAGATCGCTGGTGGCGGCGAAAATTGGTCCGCGCGGTAAATCGCAGCTCCCCCAGCGATGTGCTCGATTTGGCGACTGGCAGTGGCGATGTCGCGTTTGCGATCAGTCGCAAAGTATTATCAGCCAAGAATATAGTCGGCATGGATTTTTGCCAACCCATGCTAGATGAGGCAGTCATCAAACAGGAAAACAGCACGGGAAGCTCCTACTCTCGCATCACGTTCAAGCAGGGCGACGGGCTCGCTCTTCCGCTAGAGGATGACAGTTTCGATGCGGTGACGATATCGTTTGGTTTGCGTAATATGGCCGACCGTCATCTCTCACTGACTGAAATGCGCCGAGTGCTTCGCCCGGGCGGGCGTATGTATGTGCTCGAATTTTCTCAGCCGGATCGATGGTTTAAGCCCATCTACCTCTTCTATTTACGCACTATCCTGCCCGTAATCGCTGGGATTGTGACCAAAGATAAGGCCGCTTACGTGTATCTGAACGAAACGATTGAACAATTCCCCGGACGCGAGGGGCTGACCAAGGAGATCAAAGCCGCTGGTTTTTCCAGAGTGCATGCCACTGGGCATACGTTTGGCATCGTGGCGCTCCACGAAGCCCAAGTGTAATCAGCTGAAAGACTTACCGCAGCCGCAGGTGCTCTGCGCATTGGGGTTATTGATCTCAAACCCCTTCCCTTGCAGCCCATCGTCGAAGTCAATCGAGCTGCCATTCATGTAGGCCAGACTGGAGGGATCCATCACGATTTTCACGCCTTCGCTCTCCAATTGCGTGTCATCGTCTTTCGATTCGTCGAACGACATACCGTATTGAAAGCCTGAACACCCACCCGATTCGACGAGCACACGCAAAAATCCACCTGCTTCAGGTGTTTCTTCCTGCATTTTTCTCACGCGATCTGCCGCACGGCTGGTCAGTGTAATCATATTCAGAACGTAGAACTCACTTCGGTGCTGTCAAATGCCTCCTATGCAAAGCAGGAATTGGGCCGAAATGAATACTCATTACTTGCCAATGGCTACGAGCGTTGTATTTCTATGACTGTGGCTTCTTTAAGAACTCTCTTTAGCGAGATAAATTACGAAATGGTCCGCCGAATAGCGGAAGGCGGCATGGGTCTCGTTTATGAGGCCGAGCAGCTGGGTGCGGGCAACTTCCGCAAAACCGTCGCGGTGAAACTCATCCGCGAAGAATACTCGGCGATCGAGGAGTTTCAGAAAAATTTTATCGGCGAAGCCCGCCTCGTCGCCGATTTGATTCACACCAGTATCGTTCAGACCTACCACCTCGGCAGTCTCGGGGGGCAATACTTCATGGTGATGGAGTTCGTGCGCGGCGTAAACCTCGAGCAGTTCCAGGAGAAACATCAGGAACTTGATCGCCCCATTCCGGTGGATCTGGCCGCTTTCATCGTTTCTCGTATCGCTCGTGGGCTCACTTATGCGCATCAAAAATGCGATCGCGAGGGCCGCCCACTCGACATCGTGCATCGCGATATCGGACCCAAAAACATCATGATTGCCTACGAGGGCGACGTGAAGCTGACCGACTTCGGAATCGCGAAGGCCTTCGATCTGATGTATAATGAAGAGGGCAAAGTGATCGCAGGTAAGGACGAATATCTTTCACCTGAGCAAGCCAGCCGGGCCGTGACAGATGCTCGCGCCGACCTCTTTCCGCTCGGGATCGTGTTAACCGAGCTTTTGCTCGGCCGTAATATTTTCCGCGCGGTGGATCGCGCGCAATCGCGACGCAACATTCAGACCATGCCGATCCCCAAATTCGGCGATCTCCGTCCCGAAATTGATGAGCGACTAGAGAATATTATCCACAAAGCTCTCCAACGGGATCGCGACAAACGCTACCAAAGCGCCTTCGAGATGATGACTGATCTCGAACTCTACCTTTATAGCGACACCTATGGTCCCACGATCGAGAAACTGGGCACTTACATCAAGGAACTCTACGCGATCGACGACCCCGGCTCTCGCCCTCCAATTTACACCAGCTCCCGCCCCTGAGCATGCATTGTCTATTCGAGATAATTGCGTATGAGTGGGCCCGGACTTAGTCACGATCTTCGGCAGCGGCAGAACCAATCAATGGTTCTGGCCCCGCAGTTGCGGCAATCCCTGAAAATCCTTCAGGTCGCCGCGCTGGATTTGCGTTCGGAGATTCTAGAAGAGCTCCAAAGCAATCCTACGCTCGAAGAGTTGCCACCCGAACATTCGGGCACAGAGTCAGAGGATTCTCCTGAAGAAAACACTCCGACCGAGGACGAAGAAAACCCACACGAAGAAATCGATTTTTCCAAGGAGTTCGAAATCTTAGGCAAGCTCGATGAGGATTGGCGCGACTACATGAGCCAAGCCGGCGGCGCACAGCCCTACACGCAGGAAGATAGCGAAAAACGGCAGCACTTCATGGATTCGCTCGTGAGCGATGCTTCGCTTCAGGAGCATCTCATGCGACAAGCCGAACTGACCGATACCGACGAGAGTGTCGCCGAAGCGCTCAAGTATTTGATCGGGAGTATCGATGACCGAGGCTTCCTCACCCTAAACCTCCCCGACGCCGCTTTTCAGACCGATCACACACTCGCGGAGTTGCAAGAGGCCGCCGAAATACTCAGCACCTTTGATCCCACCGGTATCGGCAGTCCCGATATTCAAACCTGCCTACTCGCCCAGCTTGCCGCCCGCGAACGCGAAAGCTCTCTATCCGCGCGCATCATTCGAAATCATTTCGAACTACTCTCCCGACGCCGTATCCCAGAGCTCTCCCGTAAACTCGGCGCAACTCACGATGACATTCAAACGGCCATCGAAGAAATAGGGAAACTCGATCCCGCACCCGGTCGGCGTTTTGCCGAAGACACCAACCGCGTCGTCGAACCTGATGTGACCATCACCAAAGTGGACGGTGAATGGAAAATCGATCTCAACAGCGACTACATTCCCCGACTGCGCATATCCAGCACCTACCGGGAATTGATCGCCAAAGGCACGCTTTCCAAAGAGGAGAAAGAATACCTCAAAGAACGAATGAAATCGGGTAAATTTCTGATCGATTCGATTGAGCAAAGACAGCGCACGATCGAAAAAATCACGCGGGAAATTCTCAAAGCGCAGAGTGAATTTTTTGATCACGGTATTTCTCAGCTCAAACCACTCACGATGACGCAAATCGCCGATATCGTCGGCGTCCACGAGACCACGGTCAGCCGCGCCATCGCCAATAAATATCTCAACACGCCGCACGGTATTTTCGAATTTCGGTATTTCTTCACCACGGGTTATCAGTCCGCCGAAGGTGATTCTGTATCCAACACCAGTGTGAAGGAAATCATTGCCGATCTCATCGCATTGGAAGATAGGTCCAAGCCCTTTAGCGATCAGACCATCGTTAAAAAGCTTCAGGACAAAGGGCTAAAACTGGCGCGGCGAACCGTCGCCAAATATCGTGAAGAGCTCGGGATTTTACCCAGCAATATGCGACGCGACTATTCCTAGATTATCGCAGCAAGATCGGCTCACTACGATCAGTTATACACCGGAGCGTTGGGATTGATCTCCAGCGCAAGACCACTGTCACGATCAGCTCCGGTGCGATCCACCCAAGCAGCAAAAGCAATCATCCCAGCATTGTCTCCAGTATGTCGCGGTTGCGCTAGATGGAGTGGCAATTTTTGACGTTTGCCCAACGCGCTCACCGCATCGCGCAACGCCATGTTATTCGCCACTCCGCCGGATAGACCGAGGCTCTTGTATTCCCCGACCTCGCAAGCCTGTCGCATCTTCCGCGTCAGCGCATCGATGACCGCCTGTTGATAGCTCGCGCATATATTCGGCATCTCACGCTTCACCTCATCTTTACTCATCTTTTCGATTCGGTAACGCAGACTCGTCTTCAAGCCAGAGAAACTAAAATCCAGATTATCGCGGCGGCCCAATCCACGAGGAAAATCATAAGCCTCCACATTTCCATTGGTCGCAAATTTCTCCACCAATGGACCTCCCGGATAACCGAGACCGAGCAACTTAGCTCCCTTATCCAAAGCCTCGCCCGCCGCGTCATCACGTGTGGTTGAGATGAGACGAATCTTTCGATCCTGATCGATTTCACACAGGATCGTATTTCCTCCCGATACGATCAGACCGAGATGAGGCAAGAGACCCTCGAAGGTCTTCTCGAAGCGAATCGGGTCTTCGGCATGCGCCGCGATGAAAGGTGAAAAAGCATGAGCCCGTAAATGATTCACTCCCACGACCGGCACTTCCAATCCTACCGCCATCGCCTTCGCAGCAGAGACACCCACGGCCAAGCACGCCGCGAGACCGGGGCCGGCAGTCACGGCCACTTCCGAAACACCACTAAACCCCACTTCCTCTTTCGCCCTTTCCAGCATCGGTGAAAAATTGCGCAAGTGCTCTCGCGTCGCTAGATCCGGCACCACGCCGCCATGTTTTTCATGGAGAGCGATCTGCGTGTGAATCCATTCGCCCAGCAATCCTTTCTTCGGATCAAACATCGCGACCGCCGTCTCATCGCAGGAACTTTCCAGTGCCAAAATCATGTGTCGCACAGCCTATTGAGATTCAAGTCCTGTCGATCGATTAGACAGTAGATTCGCACCAGTGAGCACATCGATCGCAGTCTGTAATTGGCGGTCCTCGATCGGAGCAAATCCAAAACGTTCCGCAAACATCTCAGGATCATCCACATCATTTCGCGCCCGTTGCAGACGCAGTTTATTATCTTCCTCCGGCGTCATGATCACTTCGACGTGCGGTTCGATTCCACGCTTGTGAATGCTCACTCCACTCGGCGTGTAATAGAGTGCCGTCGTCAAACGCATGCCCTCGCCATTGCGAAGTTGAAAGATCGTTTGCACGGAACCTTTACCGAATGAGCGCTCCCCCACCACGACCGCTCGGTGGGTGTCTTTCAGTGCGCCGGTGACCACTTCTGCAGCACTCGCACTCCCCGCATTGATCAGCACGGCGAGAGGCAATTTCAAGTGCAGGCCCATTCGGCCCGCACGAAAATCTTCCCGTTGCTCAGGATCCTTTCCTTGCGTGTAAACCACGAGTTCTCCGCCATCGAAAAACGGCTCCGCCACATCCACTGCCGCATCGAGCAAACCGCCGGGATTATTCCGCATATCCAAGATGATTCCTTTCACGCCTGCCTCCATCAGCTTTCGCAATGCGGCTTTAAATTCCTTCCCTGTTTCTGAAGAGAAATGGACAAGTTGAATGTAACCCAGATTTCCCGCGAGCACCTTCACCTCCGGCACGCTTTCTACAGTGATAATTTCACGCACCAGCGTCAGATCGATATGCTTTTCAAGCCGCGGACGGAAAATACCCACCTGCACTGACGTGTTAGGTTTCCCCCGCAACCGCTCAATCGCGTCATCCATCGGTGCACCAATTGGCAGGGCATAGCCATCCACACGTTCAATCACATCGCCACGCAAGATCCCCGCGCGCTCTCCGGGAGTCCCCGCGATCGGCGCGATCACAATCATCTGGCCATCACGCATCTCGACCTGCACGCCGATGCCTCCGAATTCGCCATCAAGATCATCTTCCAATCGCCGAAAATCCTCCGCTTCCAAAAACTCCGAATGAGGATCCAGGGATCCGACCACGCCGTGAATCGCCTCTCGCGCGAGCTGTTCATAACTCGCCTCGCCATCACCGACGTAATTCTTGTTCACCGTATCAATCACATCTTTCACGTAATCCGCCGACCGATTTAGATCTCTATTCGGCAGAAATCCCCACGCAGAAGCGGTCCGCAACACCACCGCGGCGAGCAACAAACCCAGCAGGCCTCCGACCGATAATGTAAGAATGCGTTTGAGCATGGGGCCGACTGTGTGCATCTGCTTCGGTTTGTAAATGGGATCGTCACACAACATCACCGACACCGCGCCTTCCGCTGCATTTCTCGCACGCTTCAAAAAAGCATGCCCCGACGGCGACGTATTGTCGTTTGAAAGGTTCATGGAAATCGCCCTCTACGATCCCAAAGTCGGCTATTACCGGCAATCGCGCCCACGCGTGGGATACGGCACCGATACGGACTTTTTCACCGCTACGACCTCGGGCGGCATTTTCGGCGAGTTGATCGCAACCGCCGCCGAACAACTTCTCGATGACGTTTCACCTGAGGACTACACTTTCGTGGAAATCGGCGCTGAGAGCGATGACGGCATTATGAAGGATGTGCCCCATCGTTTCCATGATGTGGCCACGCTTCCGCTCGGCGCTCCTTTGGTTATTAAGGGTCGTTGCGTCGTTTTCTCCAATGAACTCTTTGATGCTCAACCCTGTCGCCGATTCATCGGTCGCGCCGGACAATGGCACGAATCAGGCGTCACATATTCCGAGGGTCAGCTAATAGAGGCAGTCATTGAAGAACCCGCTGCGGAAATATATTTACCAGTGATCGCCCCAGAGGGCTACCGATTGGACGCACCACGAGCTGCCGTGAGTCTCGTGGAGCAAATCGCCAGCCAAACTTGGGAGGGTCTCTTTATTGCCTGTGATTATGGTAAATCTTGGAGAGAGCTGACCGAAGCTACACCCGATGGCACGACCCGCGCTTACTACCGGCATACTCAAAGTAATGATCTCCTCGCGCGACCTGGAGATCAGGATCTCACGTGCCACGTCTGCTGGGACTGGCTCAGCGACGCGCTGCAAAAGCACGACTTCAGATCACCTACTCTCCAATCTCAGGAATCGTTTCTCATTCATCACGCAGGCCCCAAGATCGCTGAAATCTCCTCGCAAGAAGCCGCCAACCTCAGTCAGCGCAAATTGGCACTCATGCAACTCCTACATCCAGCTCATCTTGGGCAAAAATTTCAGGTGCTCCATGCCAGTCGAAAATGAACCTGCAAAGATAGTTGATATTCCCCTTGCTTCGCCGATCCCCAGACCTTTACTCCAACCTTTTAACTACTAAGACCATGGCAAGAATTTGTGCAATCACAGGTAAGCGTCCGACAACGGGCAGCATCATACATCGTAAGGGACAGAGCAAAAAACGTGGAGGTATCGGCACTCACGTGACGAGCATTACCAAGCGCAAGTTCCGTCCCAACCTCCAGCGCATCCGCGTGAGACTGCCCAATGGCGGTGTCAAACGCATGCTGGTCTCTGTCAAAGCCATCAAGGCTGGTTTGATCGAGAAAGCCTGATCAACAACTCATTTCTAAACCCGCAATCTCATGGTTGCGGGTTTTTTTGTGCCAATTAAACCCTTCCTCCCGAAGGATTTCCTCTTAATGATAAGATCATTAGCATGGCAAGCCCCGACCATTCCAATACTCCGGTAACTCCGGAAATCGATTCTCGGATCGAGGCCGAGATGACTCGTCTCCTCTACCGCTCTCAGGGGTCGAGTCTGATCATTAATGTGCTCATGGCGATCATCGTGGTCATTGGGATCGATGATACCTACTCGTGGAATGCCAAAGTGACCTGGGTGGGCTGCATGTTAGTAGCCTCACTCTTACGATGGGCTTTGGTTAAGAGTTTTTTCCGCCATGTCCCTTCCCCGGATAAACTGCCTCGCTGGCGCTATTTATATATCGCTGGTTCATCTCTTTCCGCCGGCTTGTGGGGCTGGGCAGCTGTGGCCTTTTTCAATGTCGAGAATACCTTCTCGAGCCTGATTCTAGTGATGATGGTCGCGGGGATGAACGCCGGGGCATCCCGATCTTTGTCTGCGGTTCCGTTGACCTATCGAATCTACGTCAGCCTGTCCATGCTCCCAGCAAGTATTCTCTTTCTCCTGATTGGTGAAGGCGGATGGTTACTCGCGTTCATCACTTTTACTTACGGGATGTTTCTAGTTGGCAATTCGAAACAACAACACGCCGACCTTCGGCATCTCTACCGCCTGATTTTTGAAAATGAAGAGAATGTCGCCACGCTGGAAGACGCGAAAAACAAGGCTGAAGATGCTAATCGAAGCAAAGGTGATTTCCTCGCCACGATGAGCCATGAAATCCGCACACCCATGAATGGGGTTATCGGCATGTTGCAAATTCTTAGAGGCACCCCTCTAAATCGAGAACAGTCCTCTCACGTCAAAATCGCGGCCAGTTCTGCCCACACCCTTCTGCGACTTCTCAACGATATTCTCGATTTCTCCAAAATGGAAAGCGGGAAACTCGAATTTGAAAACCTCCCCTTCAGTCCGAACGAAGCGATTAGGGAAGTCGTCGAGCTGCTCCGCAACAAAGCGACCGAGAAGCAAATTTCACTGAATCTATCCCTACCCTCTGGGTCAGATTTCCATGTTCTGGGCGACGCAGTAAGGCTTAAGCAAGTGCTGCTCAATCTCACGGGCAACGCCATCAAGTTCACAGAAAAAGGTAGCATCGCTATCAGCATGATAGTGCGTGAGGCCACAAAATCTGAAGTCACCCTCCATTTCCAAATCGTCGATAGCGGAATCGGGATGGATAGGGCTACCCAGCAGAAACTCTTCAAAGTATTTTCCCAAGGCGACAGTTCCACCACACGCAAATTTGGAGGCAGCGGCCTCGGTCTCGCCATTTCTCAAAAATTGGTCCGGACCATGGGTGGCGAAATCACTGTGAGCAGTCAGGTAAACCGAGGTTCAACTTTTGAATTCGGTGCCCAGTTCAGAACGGCGGAAAAGCCTGTATCCTCAAAAGCGAACTCAACCACTCCCACGCATCAGCAACTTTCCGGTAATATCCTCGTGGCGGAGGACGATCCGGTAAATCAACAGGTGATCAAGCTCATGCTCAAGCGCATGGGATTACAGCATACATTGGTCGCAAATGGAGCGGATGCACTCGCGGCAGTGCAATCAAGCGAATGGGACGCAATCCTGATGGATTGCCAGATGCCAGTCATGGACGGCTACGAAGCCACAAGAGCTATTCGCGAGCATCTTAAGGGAAGTCCTCTACCCATCATTGCGCTCACCGCGAATGCAATGGCAGCGGATCGCCAAGCTTGTCTCGATGCCGGCATGAACGATTTTCTCACGAAGCCTGTTCGTCAAAAAGCGCTCTATGACTACCTGTCTCAGTGGCTTAATCCCGAACCTCCCGTAGCGCCGATTGCTGCTCAAACAGAGCAATTCTAACCGGACTCTACAAAGCGCGGAAAACCAGCGAAGCGTTCTGCCCACCAAACCCGAGGTTGTTACTCAACACGGTGCGCACTTTCGCTTCACGAGATTCGTTCGGCACATAGTCCAAGTCGCAATCCGGATCTGGCTCGACCAGATTGATGGTTGGGGCAATCCGACCGGTTTCGATCGTCTTAGCGCAAATCACCGATTCGATACCTCCAGCCGCACCAAGCAGATGACCTGTCATCGATTTAGTCGAACTGATGGGAAGCTCTTTCGCGTGATCGCCGAGCACCTTCTTGATCGCCAACGTCTCAAACTTGTCGTTGTAGGGAGTCGAAGTGCCGTGGGCATTGATATAATCGATCTCGCTCGGCTCAATTCCAGCACTGGCCAATGCGCGGGTCATCGCAAGCGAGAGCCCTTTTCCTTCCGGATCGGGTTGCGTGATATGAAACGCATCACAGGTCGCAGCATAGCCCGGAACTTCGCAATAAATCCGAGCTCCACGAGCCTGCGCATGCTCCAAGGATTCAAGCACCAAGATGCCGGCGCCCTCGCCCATCACGAATCCATTTCGATTGAGTTCAAAGGGACGACTCGCCGTTTGCGGCGTATCATTTCGCGTGCTCATCGCTTTCATCGCGCAGAAACTGGCGTAGGCAAAAGGGGTGATGGCTGCTTCGCTACCACCCGCGATCATCACATCAACATCCCCTCGCCGAATAGCGTGCGCGGCTTCACCAATCGCGTGAGAACCGGTAGCACAGGCGGAAACCAAACCGAAATTAGGACCACGGGCACCGTATTCAATCGCGACCAAACCAGAGCACATGTTGCCGATCAGCGCTGGGATCGTAAAAGGGGAAACTTTGCGGGGACCGCGTTCCTCTAAAACTTTGAGTTGGGTTTCATACGTGTGCATTCCACCGATGCCCGAACCGATCATCACACCCACGCGATCACCATTTTCGTCGTTCATCTCCAGCCCGGAATCTTTCACGGCCTGACGTGAAGCTACGAATCCAAATTGCGTGTAGCGATCATTACGCCGCGCATCCTTGGGGTCCATGTGCGCGTTCACATCCCAATCGCGGACTTCCGCTCCGATCTGGCTCGCGTAGGCCGCAGGGTCAAAATGGCTGATTCGATCCACACCACATTTGCCGGCCTGCAGTGAGGACCAGAACGTATCTACGTCATGGCCAATCGAGGTGACGACACCCAATCCTGTGATCACGACCCGTCGGTTCTGTTGAGTATCCATATAGAATGATTAATGGTCGCAACGGACCGACACAAAAAAGGCGTCCTACCAGCATTTTCCACGGCGGGAAAGCGGTAGAACGCCGGAAAGTGTCGAGCGCGTTACTCGGCGGCAGCTTTAGCTTTAATGTAGTCGGTCACTTGCCCGACGGTCTGTAGCTGTTCTGCGTCCGATTCAGGGATTTCGCCCTTGATCTCATCCTTGAACTCTTCTTCGAAGGCCATGATCAACTCGACAGTGTCGAGCGAATCGGCTCCTAGATCATCCAGGAAGGAGGCGGCAGGGGTAATCTGTTCCTCGTTTACGTTAAGCTGGTTAACGATGATTTCTTTGACGCGTTGGTCTATGGTTTTTTGGTCGGCCATGTGGTAAGTAATACTTGGTTAGCAGGCTTCACATCGCCATCCCGCCGTCAACGGTAAAAACTTGGCCTGTGATATAGTTGGATTCCTGAGAGGAAAGATAAGCGGTCATGTTGGCAATATCAGAACATTCGCCAAATCGTTTTAAAGGCACCTGACCGAGGATTTGTGCGGAAACCTCTTCGTTATTAACGAATTCCGAAGTCATGTCGGTCTTGATGAAACCGGGGGCAACCGCATTTACGGTGACACCTCGCGCGGCAAACTCGCGAGCCAACGACTTGGTCATGCCAATCATGCCGGCTTTGGCGGCAGAATAATTCGCCTGCCCCGCATTGCCCATAATACCGCTCACCGAGGCGATATTGATGATCCGCCCCCAGCGGGCGCGTGTCATGGGACGAGCCAGATATTTGCACCAGTGGAAACAGCTGGAAAGATTCGTAGAAATCACGTCCTCCCAATCGTCCGGGCTCATGCGAAACAGCAAGCCATCACGCGTGATACCGGCGTTGTTCACGAGGATATCGATGTTCGGAAATTCTTCGAGCAACACCTCAGAGGCTTTGGCTATTTCTTCACCGTTGGAAACATCGACCGCCATGGCCTTAGCTTTGCCGCCGGAAGCGTTGATCGCATCAGCGACTCCGCCACACGATTCGGCTGATTTCGAAACACAGATCACGGTGACACCGGCCGCCGCCAAAGTCTCGGCAATGGCGCGGCCAATGCCACGTCCGGCTCCAGTCACCAGAGCGGTGCGATTTTCAAATGTAAGTTTCATAAATTTTGGAGGGTCTCAGTAAACGTCACGTTGGTAGCGTTTGTCCTTCTTGAGTTGCTTAACGTAGGCGATCGCTGCGTCGCTGTCCATTTTACCGTGTTCGGCCACGATCTCGTGAAGCGCCGCATCTACATCCTTGGCCATGCGCTTCGCATCGCCACAAACATAAAAATTGGCGCCGCCATCGAGCCAAGCCCAGAGCTCGGCCGCGTTATCACGCATCTTGTCCTGAACGTAAATTTTCTCCGCCTGATCTCGTGACCACGCCAGGTCGAGACGATCCACCTGCCCTTTCGCTTTGTAGTCTTCCCACTCCTCTTCGTAGAGGTAGTCAGTTGCCTTCTTCTGATCGCCGAAGAAAACCCAGTTGCGGCCCTTCGCTTCACTGGCGATCCGATCTTGAATAAACGCACGGAATGGCGCGATGCCAGTGCCTGGGCCGATCATAATGCAGTCACGATCACCGTCTTCCGGCGGACCAAAGTGTGAGTTAGAAACAAAAACAGGGACAGGAGTCTGACCGACCGTCACCCGATCAGACATAAACGTAGAGCACACTCCCACCCGCTCGCGCTTGTTAGTCTCATAGCGAACAATCGCGACAGTCAGGTGAATTTCCTGAGGAAACATCCGTGGAGAGGAAGCGATCGAATAAAGCCGCGGCATTAACTTGCGCATGTGATCAACCAATTCCTGTGCGGTGAGCTTCGCACTGGGAAACTCGGCCAACAAATCTGCATATTCATGATCGGCGAGAAACACCGTGAGCACTTCCTTCGCCTCGGGATCGAGCAGTCCGTTCAGTTTGGCTTTTTCAGCAGGATCCGTGGCCTTTTCCGCCAGCGTCTTTACGATCTTGGCGGTGGGCTTTGCTAAAGACAGGCGCGAGCTCAATGCATCGCTCAATGAAATCGGCTCCTCCAAGCGCAACATCGTCGGAGCAACCATTTCCTCGCCATTAGCTCCCACTAATTTCAGCAACTCCTCCACCTCTGAAGTGCGATTCGTGGCGAAGACGCCCAAGGAATCACCGGCTTTGTAAGCTAAATCACTTCCCGTTAAACTCACCACGAAGTGACGCGTCTCCTTCGCGGAACCGGGATTATTGAGCACCCGGTTTTCCGTAATCTGCGAAGGGAACGGATTGTCTTTTGTGAATTGTGCGGCGGCAGGATCAGCTGACATGATGGCGCAAATGAAGGGCGCGGCTAAACCACCGCGCAAGCCTTTGTTTCAAGAGACATTCCAGAGCTTGCCCCCAGCGGAGAAATACCGCCAACTGCACCTTTCATGAGTCCAAACGAGCCTATCCGCATTCAAAAACACCTCGCTGAGGCCGCTATCTGTTCCCGTCGAGCAGCCGAAAAGCTCATCGAGGAAGGCGAAGTATGGGTGAACGGAAAGATGGCGACCATCGGGCAGAAAATCACCCCCGGTGAAGATAAGATCACCGTCAGCGGGCAAAACGTAAGATTCACTCAAGCCAAGGTCACTCTCGCGATGCACAAACCGCGAGGAGTTGTCTGCTCCAATGACGATCCACACAATCCGAAGACCGTCTTTGATCTGTTGCCGAAGGACTTTACTGGCTTGCGATTCTTTTGCGCAGGACGCCTCGATAAGGACAGCGAAGGCCTGTTGATTTTAACCACGGATGGTGAATTGGCGAATCGCCTCATGCACCCATCGAATCTGATCGTTAAACGCTATCATGTGGTTCTCAAAGAAGCCTTCCCTTCCGCACGTCTGGGGCAGCTCACCCGAGGCGTCATGATCGAAGGAGAAAAACTGAAGGTTGAGACCGCGGCCCTGGTCAACCCCGACAGATCGAAATCCTCCACCAATCTCGATGTGCATATGCATCACGGTAAAAAGCGGGAGATCCGCCAACTCTTCATCGCGTTGCGCCATAACGTAAAACGCTTGCGACGCTATCAAATCGGATCGCTACGTTTGAAGGGAATCCCATTGCGTGCCGTCAAACAACTTACTAGCAAAGATATCGCATTACTCTTCAAGATTCCGCGCCCCCACTTCATGGGGAAACCAACCGCGAAACCCGCTTCACGATCATGATCAAATCCACTGTCGCCTTCACACTTTCACTTTTTCTGGTCCTGCTCGCCGCAGCGACGCCGGTGACCACGCCGACAGCGGTGCACACCCAGCCCGACACCAACTCCAGCGTGATTATGGTGTTATCTCCCGGAGGTAGTTTCGTCGAAGATTCCACTGGCACCGCTCCCAATGGATGGACGCCGATTATTAACGAAGGTCCCTTCGAAGGATACGTGCTCAACAAAGACATCGATAAGGGGCTTCGCGTAAAACTCGGCGCCCCCATCCACATGCAACCTAAGTCGAACTCAGGCGTGCTCACCAACATGGAAGACGAGGACAAAGCCTCTATCACCGGTCTGCACGGTAAGTGGACGCAAATCAGTTTAGATAAATCCGTGACCGGTTACATCCAGCGCCAACGAGCGACTTCGACCGCGACGATTAGCACGCCAATGTTGCAGGATGTCCCTCGTCAACGATCCAGCAACGTCGCCGCAAAACCTGCGCCGGACTATGGCACTGCCAAAACAGAACCTGCCGCCACTTATCGGCCTGCCCCTGCAACAGACAGTTCAGGCTTACCCCGACTTTTTGAAGGTCGATTCGTGACCACACGCCGCCCGTTCGCTCCACGACGTCCTTATGACTGGCAGCTCAATGATACCTCTGGTGTTCGTTACGCCTACCTCGATGTCACGAAGCTGCTCCTTACTGAACGACTCGAAAGCTACGATGGTCGCACTGTAGTAGTATTCGGCACGCCAAGAGCTACCGTAAATGGAAAGCACCTCGTCATCCAAATCGAGAGCCTGCGCCTCAAGTAAGCACTACTTACATGCTCTGCCCGAGCATCATTTTCTCATGAAAGTCATAGACGGAAATCAAATCGCCTCAGATATCATCGCCGAACTAAAGGCCGAAGTCTCTACGATCAATGGTCGTAAGCCCTGCATCGCACTAATCCGCGTGGGAGAAGATCCGGCTTCAGTGTCTTACGTCCGTAAAAAAGAAAAGACAGCGGCAGAAATCGGGATCGAAAGTCGGATCATCTTACCTCCCATCACGATCAGCCATGAAGAGCTGGCCGCTTTGGTCGAGGAGCAAAACAACGACGATACGGTCGATGGCATTTTGATCCAGTCTCCCATGCCTAAGCAGATCAATGAACTGCTTATCTTCCGCGGCATCTCGCCAGACAAAGATGTGGATGGACTCGGCACGATGAATATCGGCAAGGTTGCACAGGATGATGAGACCGGCTTTATTTCCTGCACTCCCGCCGGAATCATGGCCCTACTCGCGCGCAGTGATGTCGACCTCAAGGGCAAGCATGTCGTCGTAATCGGACGCAGCCTGTTAGTGGGGAAGCCAGTCGCACTACTTGCATTGCAAAAGAAAGCCGGAGCCAATGGCACCGTAACCGTTTGCCATTCTGGCACCTCTAATCTGCCGGAACTCGCTCGCCAGGCCGATGTGCTCATCGCTGCAATTGGGCGGCCAGAATTCGTCACCAAAGATATGGTGAAGCCAGGCGCCGTCATTATCGACGTCGGTATCAATCGTGTGGATGACGATACCAAGAAACGCGGCTACCGGCTGGCCGGAGATGTTGACTTCACAGCCGTGTCTGAGATCGCCAGCCAAATCACGCCGGTGCCTGGTGGGGTTGGTCCGATGACCGTCGCGATGCTGATGAAAAATACCGTCAAAGCCTATCGTCAGCGCAACGCTTCGTAAGGCTAACACCTCAGTAAGTCGCAGTTGCTTATGCTTTTACTTCCCTCATTCTGAGAAAGATGTCCGCCCACCACATACTGGTTGTTGATGACCAACACATCAACGTGCAGTTACTCAAGCGCAAGCTGGAGAAAGAAGGTCTTCGTGTCACTGCGGCCTACAATGGGATCGAAGCACTTGATCTCGTTGAGAAGGAAAAGCCTGATCTTATCCTCCTGGATGTGATGATGCCTGATATGGATGGGATCGAAGTCTGCCAACGTTTGCAGGCACAGGAAGACACTCGCTCAATCCCCGTCATTTTCATCACGGCCCGGACTTCGAAGGAAGGTAAGCTCGAAGGTCTGGGAGTGGGCGCAGTCGATTACATCACCAAACCTATCGATCTGGATGAAACTTTCGCGCGGGTGCAGACTCAGCTCCGTTTCGTGAGCATCAATCGGGAAATGCTGGGGCTGCAGGGTCGCCTAGTAGAGTCTCGTCGCGCCGCCACCATCGGTGCGGTCACCCAAGGCATCGCGCACAATCTCAACAACCTACTGGGCGTAGTCATCGGTTATTTGGATCTCGTCAAAGCTTACTACGACAAGCCAGAACAGGTGAAGAAAAACTCCGCTCATGTGGAAGAGGCGGTCCAACGTATTGTCTCAATCGTGAAGCAACTCAGCTCGCTCGTTGTTAAAACTCGCCCGCCCCACAGCAAGGCTGGTTTGCAGACCTTGATCGAAGGAGGCATCCAACGTTTCCAAAACGAATTCAAATTGCAGGCCGATGTTACGATCACCAACGAGCTGGGTGATCTCGAAATCGAAAGTAACATCGAAACGTTTGAAGAAGTTCTCTCCAAAACGCTCATCAACGCATGGGAAAGCTACGAAAATGCCCCTACCGATCCACGGCCTATCTGGATCAAAACAAATCTGGTCGACAGTCCAGTAGATGGGAAAATGGTTCAGATAACGATCAAGGATCAGGGACGCGGTTTGGACCCCGAAATTCAGGATCATATCTTTGAACCCTTTATCAGCTCCAAGAATACCGTGGGCGTCG
>Ga0075118_10000759_pt1 | contig 27028 bp, 21 predicted proteins | sample AntAceMetag02UKE_FD_69794 | JGI IMG/M metagenome (GOLD analysis project Ga0075118, IMG submission 69794) | Saline lake microbial communities from Ace Lake, Antarctica - Antarctic Ace Lake Metagenome 02UKE | ecosystem: Environmental > Aquatic > Non-marine Saline and Alkaline > Saline | place...
GGAGACGACATGGCTGGCGGACTTGCCGGATTACTCGATGACATTGCAGCACTTGCGAAAGTCGCCGCTGCGTCGATCGACGACGTCGGTGCAGCAGCTGGGCGCGCGAGCGCCAAGGCAGCAGGCGTGGTGGTCGACGACACCGCAGTCACCCCGGCCTACGTCCGCGGGCTCGCCGCTGACCGTGAACTGCCGATTATCAAACGCATCGCCATTGGCTCGCTGCGCAACAAGCTGCTGTTGATCCTGCCGATCGCATTGATCCTGAGCGCGTTCGCTCCGACGCTGGTCGAGGTCATCCTGATCCTCGGCGGTACCTACCTCTGTTTCGAAGGGGCGGAGAAGATCTACCACCGGCTCAAGTACGACACCACCCACGTCCTCCCTGCCGTGATGAAGGGCCCAGAGGCAGAAGAAGAAATCATCAAGGGCGCCGTCAGGACCGACCTCATCCTGTCGGCCGAGATCATCGTCATCTCGCTGAAGGAAGTCATCGACGAGCCGATCGTTCAGCGTGCCATCATCCTCGTGGTCGTGGCTGTGATCATCACGATCATCGTCTACGGCGTCGTTGCCGTCATCGTGAAGATGGACGACATCGGCCTGAAGCTCGCCGGGCAGAGGTCCGATGCCTCACAGAAACTGGGCCGGGCGATGGTCACCGGGATGCCGAAGCTGCTCACTGCGCTGACGGTCGTCGGCACCGCCGCCATGCTCTGGGTCGGCGGCCACATCCTGCTCATTGGCACCAAAGAGCTCGGCTGGCACGGCCCGTACAACTTTGTGCACGACCTCGAGCAGCGGGTCGAAGATGTCGGTGGCATCGGCGGGCTGCTCGCTTGGCTGATCAACACCGGCATCTCGGCAATCATCGGCCTGGCCGTCGGCGCCGTCGTCGTGGCCGTCATGGCAGTCGTATCGCTCTTGCACGGCTCGCCAGACGACGACGCTGCGCTGCCTGATCACGCCTGAGTTGCAGTTGGGGTCAGACCCCAACTGCAACTTGGTCCACGGAGATGATGACGGGTGTTAGCTCTCGAGGGCTGCGGCCAGGTGCTCGAGCGTGGCTTCCATGCCAGCCCGGTTGTGGGGCAGGCGATCTGCCACGCCCGAGATGGACTCGCCACCAGCCTTGGAGGCCTCAGGTCGCAGGTCTTGCGTGCATTCGGTGACGCGGCAACCCGTGTCGGTCGGCTCGATGACGTATCCCCATTTGGCGAACACGAAGTCACGGAAACTGCAGTCGAAGAAGAAGCGTTCGTTCGGTACCAGTTCGACGATCGTGGCCATGATGCTCCACTCCTTCTCGCCGTTCTGGTTGTGCCCGGTGTACTGCGCGCCGACCTCGGCGTGATCGAAGCCCTCGTTCCACTCGGCGCGGCGCGTCTCTGGCGACCATTCGCCCATGCGGGTGATGTCGGTGATCGCGGCAAAGACCGCTTCGGGCGATGCGGCAATGTCACGGGACACTTCGATATCAGGAGTCATGTCGTGACCGTAGGCGACCGCGGTGCTCGTGCTGCGAACCGCAGCCGCACCAGGCAGAACCAGGCTGACCGCTCCCGACTTAGCGGCCACGCGGCAAGAGCACTCTTGCTTGCGTCGTCACTTCGTCGCTTTTCAATTCGAGTGAGCCGCCGCCACCGGCGGCAAGCCGCTGGCCAATTGACAACCCGATCCCAATACCCCCGCCGGAACCATGTCGAATGAATGGTTCGCAGGCCGTATCCAGCTCAACAGGAGACATCCCCGGGCCAGCATCGGTAACGGTCACCTGTGCATCGCCCGCAAGAACAACGACCTCGATCCCAATGACTCCGGGGGATGCGTGCCGCACGGCGTTTGACAGGAGCACGTCGACGATCCGAGTGAGTCGATTCCAGTCCAGGACAACTTCGACGTCGTCGCCCAAGACCGCTGGAGCAATGAGCTGGCCGCTTGCCGCTGCCTCACGGGTCCACTGACTGATGAGCTCGTCGAGCCATGCCGACGGACGCCAACCTGTGAAACTTTGGGGTGCCGAGGATCCTTCTGCCCCAGCCAGCTCGACCAACCCATGCAGCAAGCCCGAAAGAGTGACAGCATGGTCACGGACCTCACCGAGCCTCTTCTGATCGGTGGCGGAGAGGCTCACCGGGTCGATCAGCTCGAGGAGCCCAAGTACTGCGTGCAGCGGCGTTGTGAGCTCATGTCCGAGCTCGGCAAGGAATCGTTCCTTGGCATCGGACGCTGATGTCGTTGACGCCAATGATCGCTCCAGATCAACCGTTCGCTCAGCGACGCGCGCCTCGAGATCCTTGTTAATGCCCCACAGGTTGCGCATCCCCTGCTCGGCAATCCGTTCGGCCTGCTCGCGCGATTCGCGCGCGCGAGCCAGCCGACTTTCGAGGCGTTGGATCCTTGCTGCAGAATCGAGTTCTTCGATCATCACGTCCGGGTCAACCGTCTTCGGCGACCCGCATCGTGCACGATGCGCCACCCTTGTTGGTGCAGGTGAGGTGCTCGACGGACAACTCGACGCCGAACGAGTCACCGCAGCCCAGCATCAAGCCATCAGCAAGGACGCAGAGGTCACGCTTGGACGTATAGGTGACGATCAGTGCGTCGCCGTCGGCGACGATTTCAAACCTCGGCACGTCGGCATCGGGGTAGATCTTGAGAACCTCGGGATGGATGATGCTGTCGAGCGATGTCAACACCGCCTTCCAGTCGTCAAGCCCTTCGAGGAGATGCGGAGCCCGTCGCATGAGATGCTTGAAACCGGCTCGGCCCGACAGCCGCACCGTGGCATCTTCGGAAAGGCCCGCTACCGCTGCCGTGGCAATCACGATCCTCGTGAGATCGCCGTCTGGGTAGTTCCCGAGCGACGTATAGGCGCCGGTGACGCCGGAGCTGTCGACCACATCGTCCCATGCATCGGCCGAGAGCGCCTCGGTCACGACGTCTTCAATGACGCTGAACAGGACGCCCTTCATGATGTGACTCCTCTCTGGGACACAGAAGTGCGTCGCGCCCTCATCTTGCTTTGTCTGTGACCAGGGAATCGGGATAGTGCGGGGCCGCGGCGAGCCACGCCGTCAGCCCGACGCGCGCAGCAATTGCTGCCTCGGAAACGGCGCCACGCACGCTGGCATCGGTCTCGGCTGCAGCGCAAAGCTCGGCGAGGTGGAGCGCACCCAGCAGCTTTGCACTCGATTTCAAAGTGTGCGCCTGGCGCACTGCGCTCTCAGGGTCGCCGGTGGCAATATCTGCACCACGTGCATCGAGCTCACCCAGGAACGTCGTCACCAAGCTCTCGACGACCGCCCGATCGCTGAGCTCGGCTGACAGTACGTCCAGCACTGACTCGTCCACCGCAACCCTGTCGACAGCCGTCGAAGTCACGGTAGGAGTCAAGGGAGAAGTCACGGGAGAAGTCACGGGAGGAGTCACGGTAGGAGTCAAGGTGAATGTCGAGGTGGGAGTCGAGGTGAATGCCGACGCCGAGGTTGCGGCGGCCCCGCGTGCGAGCACGCGCCGCAGCGTCGTACCGAGCCGCTCGAGGCCGACCGGCTTCGACAGGAACGCATTCATGCCGGCCTCGAAACAAGCTCGCTCATCGGCAGCGGTCGAACTCGCCGTCAACCCCACGATCGGCGTCAACAGCCCACGACGACGAATCTCGCGAGTTGCGTCCCTCCCGTTCATTCCAGGCAGTTGGTGGTCCATGAGAATCGCGTCGAACGACGACGACTCCAGCAGATCGAGGCCGGCCTCGGCGCTCTCGGCGATCACGCAGTCCATGCCGAGCCGTTCGAGCTGATGCCGAGCCAGCTCCTGGTTGACGGGTGTGTCTTCGATGACCAGGATGCAAGAACGCCCAATCATCTCCACCACATCGATCGGCATGGCGGGCAGCGCCGCCACGGCACCGACCAACGGAATTTCGATCGTGAAGACTGACCCCTGGCCGAGCACGCTTCGGGTCGAGACACTGCCGCCGTGCGCTTCCACGAGCCGACGGACGACGGCAAGTCCAAGCCCCGCCCCGCGGCGATCACCGCCGGTGGTCGCCGTCGAGAACGGTTCAAAGATGGCGGCGACCTGGTCAGCAGGAATACCGACTCCCGTGTCTCGAATCTCGAAGTGGAGCATCTTGCCGCCGACGACCGAAGTGTCCAAATGAACACTTCCTACCTCGGTGAACTTGACGGCATTGCCGACCAGGTTGCTGAGGATCTGCTGCAGCCGAGCGGCATCGACGGTGACGAGATGCGGAACGTCGTCGGCCACATGTTGGACCACTTCGATGCGGCCGCTAGCGGCAGAACTCGCCACCTGCATGACATCGTCAATCAGATTGCGAACGACGACCGGACCAGGCCGAAGTACAAAACGTCCGACTTCAATCTGGGCTGTGTCGAGAAGATCATCAGTGACAGAAGTGAGATGCTTGAGCTGTCGGAGCACGGACGCTGCAAGTTCACGTTGCCCATCGGCGAGGCTGGCATCGGACGCGAGGAGTTCGATCAACCCTGACATCCCGTGCAGCGGGTTGCGCAGCTCGTGGCTCACCGTCGCGAGCAGGTGCGACCGCTCTTCGGCCTCCGCAACAGCCTTGTCGCGAAGTTGGCCGACCGAATCGATCATCTGCCGTTCAACGGTCACGTTGTGAGTGGACAGCACGATGCCGCGCAGATCCGGGTCGTGCAGCATGTTCAGGGCGGTGACCTCAAGCGTCTCGATGGTCCGGCTCGCACTCTGCACACGGAAGTCGTGCGTGACCGCGTGTTCGGGCTCACGGACGACTTTGTCACGCATGTCCATCATTTTTATCAGGTCTTCAGCCACGACGAGGTCGAGGATCGTGCGGTCCTCCCAGAACTCTGGCGGGTAGCCCAACGTCGACCGGTATCGCCCAGTCGACTCGATGATGTTGCCCTCCACGTCGACCAGCGACACCGAGCCGGCGGCGTGTTCGAGGAGCTTGCGAACTCGGATGTTGTCGACAATCGGTCGGACGTCGACAGGCTCGACACTGGCAATGAGTCCCGTACACATGCCCTCAGGGCGGATGGCGCGGACCGCAAGGTGAGCGTCGAACTCGGTTCCGTCCTTGCGTACAAAATGTTTGACTGTGCGAAATTCATTGATATCACCGGTGATCAGCCGAGTCAGGTACGAGAGCGTCCAATCTTGGTCTGCAGGACGAGAGATCATCCCGACGTCCAATGCCGTTCCGGGCTCGTAGCCGAACAACTTCCAGAACTCCTGGTTCGCCTGAATGATCCGACCGTGGACGTCGGCCAACGACAGCGACGTCGCCGCATGGTCGAAGCCTTCGGCCAACAGGTGTGTGGGATCTTCAGACACTCCACCAGTGTTGCGGACAGCGGCACCTGTCGCGCTCACGACCAATGAAATCGTCGCGATGCGGTCATTCTCGGCCAGCAGCGCACGGGGCACGGACCACCCAACCATCACCATAACCTGCTCCTGGCAGCCCCACCATCTCGGTGGCGTTCTGGAGGACGGAGGAGTACATCGGGCGCTTCGTTCGCCCGCTCGCAACGAAGACCGCCGCAGTCAGCCGGGCTGAGGCCGCAGGGTCAGCTGTAGCTCAGGCGATCATAACGAGACGAGGCGAGCACTCGAATGACCTGGGCCAAGGTGACGCCAGCGGCGGCGGCAACTTCGTTGTTAGACGGCCGGTAATCGGGGTCGATGGCTGACAATTCCCGTTGTGCCAGAAGGATTTCCGGCTGCTTCTCGAAGTCGCTGGGATACAAGTCGGCGTGGTCGATGGCGACTACTGCTTGAGCGTACGTCCAGGTCTGGTGGAGCGGACCGCTGCTCCCGGTGGTCGAAGTGTACGGGAGCACCACAGCACTCGAAATCGTCGGGGCGACGCGTTTGTTTTCTTTGCCTGCCGGAATGACCGTCGACATTTCGCGGTGCAGTGCTACCGGGTTTTCCGTCAACTGCTGGACCCACTCGAAGCTCATTCCCCGGATACTCGCCGCCACTTCCCAAGCGGGAATGAGCCCTACATCAAGATTTAATCTGGATTGGCATATCGACGGGTCGAGCAGGCCTCAGAGCCCCTTATCTCCACGTTGTCAGGGTCACACCCGCGATCTGGTCTTTGGCGTGGCCGGAAGAAAATGGGTCATTTCGAGAGCAGGTTCCGGTCAAGGCGAGCGGCCGCTCAGCTGTGGATCGCGTAGCCGATACCGCGCACGGTCCTGACATGACTGGGCTTGCCGGTGTCGATCTTCTTCCGCAGGTTGGCGATGTGAACGTCAACGACGTGCTCGTCACCAACGTAGTTGTCACCCCAGACCGCAATGCGGAGCTGTGACCGGGTCAGCACGCTGCCTGGCCGCTTGGCCAGCGCATTGAGGAGGTTGAATTCGATCTTGGTCAACTCGGCGACGTTTCCTTTAACCGTGACGGATCGCGTCTCGGCGTCAATTCTGAGATCGCCAACATGCAGGCTGACGGATCTCGAAGCGCTCTCCGATCCGCGTGTGCGGGCAAGGAGCGCCCCAACTCGAGCTCCCAGCTCTCGGGGCGAGAACGGCTTGGTCACGTAGTCGTCGGCGCCAAGCCGGAAGCCGACCAACTTGTCGACTTCATCGTCGCGCCCGGTCAGCAAGATCACGAACGCGTCAGAGTCCTGGCGGATCTCTCGGCAGAGGTCGAGACCGTCTCCGTCGGGAAGTGTCAGGTCAAGAATAACGAGGTCGGGCGGCGTCGATCGCATACGGTCCCGAGCGTCACTCAGCGTCGTCGCGGTGATCACCTCGTGTCGCTCGGCACGCAAGGCAGCGGTAATGAGCTCCGCATACTCGGGGGCATCTTCGACAACGAGAACTCGGTAGGACACGGTGTTATGTTCGCACAGTGGCGGTGCCGAGGGAGTACTTTGCCGACAAAGACGATCGTATGACTTACTTGGCAGACGTCTTCGTGCGACCAGGCGGCATCGAAATCAGAGCTGCGGGGGGCCCGCCGTTGGTGCGCAACAGCGGCCCAATCGAGCTCGTTCGGAGTGCCGGTCGCGTCGGAGGCAACATGATCGATACCGGCGTCTCGGATGTGCCACCAACCACGCTGAGCCGGCGCGGCATGGCCCGACGCTCGCTCGTCTTCGATGGTGCCCCACCGCTGGCTGTCGCTTCGGCTGGAGTTTCCCCGGCATACACGTCGACATATGTCTGACCGGACAACTCAGCGATTTCGTACATCACCGCATCGGTGAACCGCCGCAACGTTCGAGGGTCAGACGGGTCGCCGTGCTCGTGGACCCACATCGGTTTGCCGAACCGAACGGTGACCTTTTTGAACGGCTTCATTGCAACTGTGTCAGGCGGCTGCACGGCAATCGTGCCCGAATGGCCGACCGGAATGATCGGTGCGTTGCACTTTGCTGCCAAACGAGCAACGCCCGTGCGACCCTTGTGGAGGTTGCCGCTGCGCGAGCGAGTTCCCTCGGGATAGATCATGAAGAGATGACCGTCATCGAGCACGCGGGCCGCTGTGTCGAGTGCGACCTGCGCAGCGTCGCCCCCTGTTCGATCGACCGGGATCATGCCCAGAGCAGGGAAGATGTGCTTGGTCTTCCAGCTGTCCATGTACTCGCCTTTGCCAATCGCCCACATCCGACGCGGGAGGGCGGCAGGAACGAACACCGAATCACAAAACGACAGGTGGTTCGGAGCAATCAATGCTGGGCCCGTGCGCGGGATGTGTTCAAGGCCCTCGATTTCGAAGTCCCACATGCGGTGGGTGAGCTGCCTGATCGCACCCAGGGAGTACTTGGCCAGGCGGTCAGCGCCTGGCAGTTCGGGTGCAGGCTCGAAGTTGAAGTCGGCTGGCTTGCTCATGAGCGCAGCGCCCGTCGGATCGGCTTGCCGTTCGGCGCAATTGGAAGCTCATCGAGGAAGTGGTACTCACGTGGACATTTGTGTCGACTCAAGTTGCGCTCGACGTGAGCGCGGAGATCGGCTTCGTCGACGGTTCCAGCGATGTGCGCCACGACCATTTCGCCGGTTCGCTCGTCTGCAGTGCCGGTGACGATCGCGCCGGTGACGTCCGGATGGCTCATCAACACCGTCTCGACCTCGGCGGGGAACACGTTGAATCCGGAGACGATGACGACGTCTTTGATGCGGTCAACGAGGTAGAGGTAGCCATCCTCATCAAAGATGCCGACGTCACCCGTCCAAAACCAGCCGTCGACGGTGAGTACCGAATCGGTCATCTCGGCATCATCGAGGTAGCCCTGGAACACACCGGGGCTGCGCACGACCACCTCACCTTCATCACCGATGTCCACAGGCACACCGTTGCCGTCGACAAGGGCGACTTCGACACCCTCGAGCACCTTGCCCACCGACGACGGTCGAACCGGATGACCGCGACCAAGCGTGACGATCGGTGAGGTTTCAGTCAGCCCGTAACCCTGGGCAATCTCGAGGCCGTAGCGATCGCGAACTGCCTCGAACACGCCAAGCGGCAACGCTGCTGCGCCTGACGCGGCATGTCGAACCGTCGCAAGACTGTCGTCGGGGCCGTCGGCCTTGGCCCAACGCTGCCACATCGGCGGCGCAGCGGTCAGCATCGTGATCCGGTGTTCGCGCACCAGTCGCAGGCTCTCGTCGATATCGAACCGACGCTGCAGCACAATGCTCGATCCGGCACGTAACGACGCCAGCAACACGACGTTGAGCCCAAAGATGTGTGCAAACGGTAAGCAGCCGAGCGTGACGTCAGCCGCTGACATCGGCTCGGGATTGCCATCGAGTGCCTCATGAATCCACGCCAGGTTCGCATGGGTCAGCACCGCGACCTTCGGATCGCCAGACACCCCACTGGTCAGCATGTAGAACGCTGTAGCACCCGGCGACTGGTCGACAACACCTGGATCGTCAGGCAGGTCGTCGGGTAAACCCTCTGGCAGAGCGACGGTCGTGTCGATCGAGGTGGCCCCGAAGTCATGCTCGAGAAGAGCTGCGCCGACGGCACCGATCAACAGCAACTTGGACTGCACGAGGTCGATGCGGAGCTGCACTTCGGGCGGGGGACTCAACGGGTTGACCGGCATGACGATGGCGCCCAAGCCGAGCACAGCAAGTGCGCTGACCGCGAAGCTCACTTCGTTGCCCGCCGCGACCGTGACCACGCTGCCGACAACGACGCCGAGCTGACGAAGATGGCGTCGACGTTGCGCCACCGCGTCCCGCAGCTCGCCGTAGGTCAACGTGCAATCCCCATCGATCAACGCAACCGAACCAGCAGGATGTCCCTCAATCACATTCGCCAGGTTCACGCGTTCCTCACCCTCAGCTGCCACACAGCTTCTCGATATCCAGTCATGACCGATCTGCGCTCAGTATGACATCTGAGGTGTGACGCAGATCACTCGGCTGGCACTTCTTCGCTGAACGCACCGAACTGCTTGCGAGGGTCGGTGTCGCTCGAGTTGTGGCATCGTGTTCCATGGCCTCACCTACGACTGCCGCGATCTTTGACCTTGACCGCACGCTGATCAGTGGCTCGTCATCGACGGTCTTCATGCGTCACCTCACCGAAGCCGGCGTGGCAAACATCGCCAGCAATCCGGTGCTCGAACCAATCGTGGCAGTCGCCCAGTTTGCGATCAAGACGACGTACGACCTGATCGGCGAGTCACGACTGCTCATGCAGCCGGCGAAACTCGCTGTGCGCGCCTCATCGGGTTGGCCACTGGTCGACGTTGCAGAGGCCTGTCGCCGCGCTGCGGCCGAAATCGTCGACTTGGTGCAGCCCTTCGCCCGTCCGTTGATCGAGGAACACCGCGCGGCGGGTCGATTGCTCGTCCTGGCTTCGACCTCGCCGCTGCCCTTCACCGAGCCACTCGCCAAAGCGCTCGGCTTCGACCATGTCATCGGCACCTCGTGGCGCCATGACGGCACGACCTACACCGGCGAACTCGACGGCCCCTTCGTCTGGGGCCCCGACAAGGCCGCCGCTGTCGAAGCGTGGGCCACTGCCAACAATGTCCAGCTCGGCCGGAGTTACGCCTACAGCGACAGCTACTTCGATGCCCCACTCCTCGACCTCGTCGGCCACCCGGTCGCCATTAACCCTGACGTTCGCTTGGCTGCCACTGCAGCGATCAAAGGTTGGCCGACCCGTCACCTCGACGTGTCCGACGGCGTCATCAAGATCGCCGGACGCGAGCTGCAAGAGTGGTCGCGGCCCCTCATGCGGCCCGAGTTGGTCGCCCCGAACGCCGCCATCACCTTCAGCGGAATCGAGAACATTCCAGCCGAGGGCCCGGCAATCGTCGTGTTCAACCATCGCTCATACTTCGATCCAACGGTGATGGGTCTCTTGTTCGCCAAAGCCGGACGAAACGTCCGCGGGCTCGGCAAGAAGGAAGTCTTCGACGTCCCGATCATCGGCCGGCTACTGCGCGGTATGGGAGGCGTACGCGTCGAACGCGCCTCGGGTTCCAACGAGCCGCTCGAAGCAGCTGCTGCTGCGCTGCGCGGCGGCGAGGTCGTGATGCTCGCACCGGAGGGCACCATTCCGCGTGGGCCGGCCTTCTTCGACCCAGAGCTGAAAGGCCGTTGGGGCGCCGCGAAGCTCGCTGCCGACACACGCGTCCCGGTGATTCCTGTCGGGCTGTGGGGCACCGAGCTGATCTGGCCGCGGAGCAGCAAGCTCCCCCACTTCAGCCCGTTCAACCGACCCGCCGTCACCGCAACCGTCGGGCCGCCCGTCAACCTCAAGTACCGCAGTGCCGACACCGACACCGCGCGAATCATGACCGCCATCTCGGCGCTCCTGCCGCCCGAGGCGCGCGAGCCCTACGAGCCGACGACCGAAGAACTCATGACCACCTTCCCGCCCGGCTACTCCGGTGATCCAACCGCTGAAGCCGAACGCCGCCCTGGCACCGACACCGCGGCCCGCTGAGCAGACACAGGCAGAATCGGACCAGACACTATGGCAACACGCGAACGCGAGACCGACCAGTCAGAACGCATGAGCGAACACGAGGCGCTCATGTGGAACATCGAGAAAGACCCGTGGCTCAATCCCAGCGGCGGGTCAGTGATGATCCTCGATCAGGCGATCGACATGGAGCAGTTCCGTCGCCAGATGCGCAACGGCATCGCCAAGACGCCGCGCCTCTACCAACGCGCCGTTCCCGGGTTCGGGCGCTTGTCGACACCGGCGTGGGTACCCGACATCGAGTTCGATCTCGACGCGCATCTCCGCGAGGTCATTCTGCCGGCACCGGGCAACGATCGCCAGCTCCTCGACCTCTGCGCCCGGCTCTATAGCGAACCGCTCGACCGTACCCGGCCCCTCTGGCGCTTCGTGATCATCAGCGGGCTCAGCAAAGGCCGCAGCGCACTGTGGGCCATCATCCACCACTCGGTCAGCGACGGTATCGGGCAGTTGCGGATGGCTGAGTTGTATCAACAGACGACGCGTGATGGGCCGGCCCCGCCAGACATCGACCTTGCAGCAACCATCGCCGAGGCCGCTGCCCAACACGAAGCAAAGGAGTCAGGCGGCAACCTTGCTACCGGCGTGATCTCGACGATCAGCAACTCGGCAAGCCACGCCGTTCGGCGCCACGTCGGAATCGGACGACGACTCCTCGGCGAGGTCGCCCTGTGGCCGGCCGACCCGAGCCGGATCGGCGAGACCGCTGGTACCGCCATCGACACCGTCCGATCAATCAGCGCCCAACTCACCCCATCGTCCAACGATGAGAGCTCGGGCTCGCCACTGTGGACCGAACGGTCACGCGGCCGCCACCTCGAATGGGTGCGCCTCGACATCGATGACCTCAAGCGCACCGGCAAGGCGCTCGGCGCCACGATGAACGACGTGTTCCTCGCCGGGCTCGCCGAAGCAACGCATCGCTATCACCAACGCCACAACAGCACGATCGAGACCACCAACTCAAGCTTCGTGCTGAGTACCCGAACCGACGGCAAGGCCGGTGGCAACGCCTTCACCCCGGTCCCGGTCCAACTGCCTGCGGGTAAAATGAAGCCACAGCAACGGCTCGCCGCAGTGTCCGCAATGTTGGTCGACGCCAAAGAAGAAGCCCAGCGGACCGGCGGCCTCACCGGAGTCTCGGGGATCGCGAACCTGCTGCCGATCTCGGTCGTGACACGCGCAGCTCGCGCCGCAGCCAGCCGCATCGACTTCGCCACATCCAATCTGCGTGGCGCTCCGTTTGAGCTCTACGTGTCGGGCGCGAAGATCCTCGCAACCATCGCCATGGGGCCGGTTGCTGGGACCGGTGCCAACATCACTGCGATGTCGTACGACGGTGCTTTCGACATCGGCATTTTCTGCGACCCGGCTGCAATTACCGACCCCGCGGGGTTCCGCAACGACATCGTCGAGTCGTTCGCCGCCTTCGCAGCGCTCGCCTGACACGAACTGATGAGTGAGCCCCACACATGAACCCGCTGAGTGAGACGGTCGATGTCGTCGTTATCGGGGCTGGAGTTGCAGGCCTCTCGGCGGCCGCCCAGATCGCTCGCTCCGCATCGGTGCTTGTCGTCGAGATGGAGTTGTCGCCGTCTCACCATTCCACTGGCCGCTCGGCTGCCATCTACTTGCCGACGTACGGGCCGCCGAACGTCCGTCGACTCACTGCCGCGAGCGCCCATTTCTTCCACACTGCCAACGACGGGCGATCGCCGACGTCGCTCGTCAGTCCGCGTGGCGTGCTCTACGTCGCAGATGCCGCGGGCGAGTCGAGCCTCCAGGCGCTCGCTGCCAGCATGGGTGAGGCCGGCGGCCAACTCGAACTGGTCGGGGCCGACGAGGCCCGCCGCCGTTGCCCTGCATTGCGACCCAACTGGGTGATTGCCGGGGGCCTCGACCACGAGGCTCTCGACATCGACGTCGCCGCCACTGTTGCCACGTACCGTTTGGACCTCGTTGCCCGCGGCGGGAAGATTCGCACCGATCATCGAGTCACCGGCCTCGACCGCCAACGCCACGGATGGACCGTCACAACGACCGCTGGCACGATCTCGGCCGGTGTCATCGTCAACGCAGCCGGTGCCTGGGTCGACAAGATTGCTGACCTTGCCGGCCTTGAGCGAATCGGGTTCATGCCGAAGCGACGGACGATGGGGATTGGCCCCGCTCACTCCGACGACGACGTCGGGCCTCACTTCGTCGCCCACGTCGACATGGACTTCTATTTCGGCGGCGAACACGGTGACGTGATGTTTTCACCCGCCGACGAAACCCCGAGCGAGCCGACCGACGCGCGGCCCGAAGAGATCGACCTGGCACTTGCGATCGAGCGGATCAACGAGGCCACCACACTCGGCCTCCGGTCGGTGCGCCAGAGCTGGGCCGGGCTGCGCACGTTCAGCCCAGACGGTGATCTCGTCATCGGCCCCGACCCCACCGATGACGCGTTCATCTGGTGTGGCGGTCAGGGTGGCTACGGCATCCACACCTCGGCCGGCGCGGCAATGGCAACTGCTGCGCTCACACTCGGCAACCCACTTCCACAAGAACTCCTCGACGTCGGGCTTCGCGCACCCGACTTGGTTCCCCGTCTTGCCCGTTCTCCTCGTTCTCCAGAAATCTGATCGCCCAGGTCGCTCTGCCGGGTCGCTCTGGTTCGATACGGGACGCGAGACTTCGACGTATGACCGAATCTGTGAACGACCTGGTGCTGCGAAGCGATGCCGACGGGCTCGCCACGCTCACGCTGAACCGCCCAGACAAGTTGAATGCCCTGTCACCGGCGTCGTTCATTGCACTGCGCGCTCACATCGACGCGATCGCGGTCGACGACTCTGTCGGATGCGTTGTACTGACTGGCGCCGGTCGCGCATTCTGCGCCGGCCACGACCTTGCCTCGATCGCCTCGGCTGAGAAAGCCCCCAGCCGGCACTTCGAAACGGAGACGGTCGATGCGCTCGAAGCACTGCCGCAACCGACCATCGCCCGAATCAACGGCCACTGCTACACCGGCGGCCTCGAGTTGGCATTGGGCTGCGATCTGTTGATTGCTGGCGAGTCGGCCAAGCTTGGCGACACACACGGCCAATGGGGACTCGTTCCCATCTGGGGCATGTCGGTGCGGCTTCCCGAACGCGTCGGCCGGTCAATGGCAAAAGAACTGATGTTCACCAGCCGACGTGTTTCGGGCACTGACGCTGCGTCCATAGGGCTCGTTGATCGTTGTGTCGCCGACGATCAGTTGGACGACACCGTTGCGGCGCTTGCCGCCGAAGTGCTCTCCAACTCCCGAGGCACGAACCGCATCGTCAAACAACTCATCGACGATCACGCACAACGCAGCCGCGTCGACGCACTCCTGCACGAGCGGGCGCTGCCCCACGGCGTCCCCGACGACATGCAGGAACGCCTCCGCGCCGGCGGCCGATAATTACGCACGGGGTCAGGCCCCTTTCGCAACTATCTGGGCACGCCGATCGGCCAGCCGTCGACGACCTGATCAAGAAACTCACTCATACCGATGCCGACGTGACCGTCGCATTCGTAGCGTGTCATCGCTTCGGTGATTCGCGTGTGCAACTGGTCGCCGTCCGGAGTGGTCCGCCGACTGCGCAGCGGAATCATTGAGAGCACCTCGCCGGTCACTTCGTACTCACGCTGGTCGGTCTGGACCCGACAGCGCATTGCTGTCTGTTCGCCTGCCTCGTTCCAGTCAGCCTCGATACGGCAGTCAGTGACTCGGTGGTATTCGTCGCCGACCAAGACCATCCCGCTCGCGGCCGGCGTGCGGGTCGACCCGTCGTCACGAGTACCGCGATCGATGACCGAAAGCATCATCGCGAAGTTTTCGTTGAACACCATCGGGAGCCACCGGTACCAGGTGAGTGCCTGCCAGTATCGCGGGCCCCACGACTTGTCGCGCAAGCCCATGCCGTCGATCTCCATGACGACACCATCTACGCCGTCTGCACCATCTGCACCATCTGCACCATCTGCACCGCCGACGGTGATCGTGCCGGTGACCGAACAGTGCTGCTCGTAGTGCGCTTTGGCGAACCCGTTGAGCGTCTCGATCTCGCGGCCGTCGGCGTACTGCGGCTTACCGCCGTACATCGGTGACACGCCCCGGTAGTTGAGCCTGACCGAGCACGTGACCATCGGGTTGTTCCGGAACGCGGCACGTGGATCGGCCATCTCGCTGGGATCGTCGAGCAGACAGACGCGACCGTCGTAGGTGACGGTGAGATGCTCGAACGGCTTCACCACCGTGATGGTCAGGCCACCAGCGTCCATCGCATCGTTGTTGTCGATCTTGGGACGGTCGTACATGAAGCCGACTCGGCCGTCGGGCAGGTAAACGCAGACCGACATCTCGGCATGGCCCTCGTTGACCCGGTTGCCGAGTCGAAACCAGCCGCCCGCCTCCAGACCGAGATCGAAGGCATTGAGGTACATCGACTCGTTGTAGTTCTCGGCAGCATCGGGCGTGTGCGTGTACTCGTCCTCCGGCAGCAGAACGGTCACGATCTCGTCAGGGTCGGTGTCATCGGGCTCGGTCATAGCGTTCACTCTCCTGGTCCAAGCAACATCCTCGCGGCCCGCGCCATGGCTAATCGCAGCGAACGAAATCTGGCCTGATCCACTGCGAGGTGAGGAGCACCGCGAATGTCCCGTTGAGCGGCGCTGGTGGTGGGCAGCCCTGAACGTATGCTCGGGACGTGAGCGCAACTGAGTATGACGGATCGACCGCTTTGATCGTGGTGGACATGCAGAACGACTTCGGCCACCCCGACGGATCACTGTTCGTCGAAGGCGGCGATCAGCTCGTGGGGCCGATCAACAACGAGATCTACGCAGCCGCCGAAGCGAGCGCGGTCATCGTCGTCACACAGGACTGGCACCCGGCCACGACACCACACTTCATCGACGACGGCGGTGTCTGGCCGACGCACTGCGTTGCGGGAACGTGGGGCGCCGAACTCATCGACGGCCTCGATCCCGATTCCCGGGCCAGTGCAGTGATCCGTAAGGGCACCAACGGCGAGGACGGCTACTCGGCGTTCTCCATGCGCGAACCTGGCGGTGACGTCGACATCCCGACCGGTCTCGCCGGCTTGCTGCGGGAGCGCGGCATCGAGCGTGTCGTCGTGTGCGGTATCGCCACCGACGTCTGCGTGTCGGCGACTGCGCTGAGCGCCATGAATGCGGGGTTCGACACAACCGTCCTCTGGGACGCAGCGCGGCCGGTGTACGCCGATAGCGCGACCACCGCTCGGGTGCTCGGCGAGTTCGCCGACGCATCCATCACCGTCATCGGTGGATCAGCGTGAGTCACGAGCCTCTGGCAACCACGATCACGAATCGATGGACCGCAACACGCGGACCGCTGTTCACCGACATGTACGAGCTGACGATGGCCCAGGTCTACGTGACCCAGGGCATCTCCGAGCAGCGCGCCCACTTCGACTATTTCTTCAGGTCGACCCCGGATTACGGCACCCATCAGGCCGGCTTCTGCGTCTTTGCTGGGCTGGACCCGTTCCTTTCCTGGATCAGCGACCTCGAGATCACCACCGCCCACATCGAAGCACTTGCAGCCATGACCGCACCGACTGGCACTCCCGTCTTCGGTGCTGAGTTCCTCGACTGGCTCGCCACACCCGGCCGCTTCAACGACGTCGAGGTCCGGTCGATCGCAGAGGGGCGCGTCGTCCATCCCCACGTCCCGATCGTCACCGTGACTGGGCCGCTCGCTGTGTGCCAGCTGCTCGAAACGTCGCTCCTCAACCACTTCAACTATCCGACACTCATTGCCACGAAGGCGGCCCGCGTCGTGCAAAGCGCCCGTGGCGGCAGCGTCCTTGAGTTCGGGATGCGCCGTGGGCCGTCGACCGGCGTGAACGAAGGCATTCGCGCCGCGCTGATCGGCGGCTGCGTTTCGACCTCAAACGTCGAAGCAGCAATTGCCCTCGGCAAGCAGCCGATCGGCACGCACGCTCACGCACTCGTCCAGGCGTACATGGCACTCGGCGACGGAGAAATCGGCGCGTTCCGCGCGATGGCTGCCACCGCCCCCGACGAGTGCATCTTGCTGGTCGACACTGTCAACACGCTCGAGTCCGGCGTGCCGAACGCGATCACCGTCTTCGATGAACTGCGCGCCGCCGGCCACGAGCCCGTCGGTGTCCGCCTCGACTCCGGTGACCTTGCCTACCTCGCGGTGCAGGTCGCTCAGCTCCTCGACGCAGCCGGCTACCCGGACGTGTCGATCGTGCTGTCGAGCGACCTTGACGAGCTGAATATTTGGCAGATCCTCACCCAGATCGCCGACGATGCCGAGCTGCTCGGCATCGATGCCATCAGCATCAGCAAGCGGCTGGTGTACGGCGTCGGCACCCGGCTGATTACCTCACACGGATCAGGCGCGCTGAACGGCGTCTACAAGCTCGTCGGCATCGAGAATCGTGACGGCGCCTGGACGCCAGCCATCAAGCTTTCCGAAGACCCCGGCAAGGTGCCGCTCCCCGGCCGTAAGGCCGTCTGGCGTCTGTACGACCAGCGCGGCGCAGCCGTTGTCGATCTGATCGGACTCGCTGACGAGGAGCCACTCGCAGATGAGGTCACTGTCGTTCACCACCCGAGCCATGACGGCATCAATCAATTGATTCGTCGCGCCGACATTTCCCATATTGAGTTGCTGCACGACACGGTGTTCGGCAACGACATTGATGCCGCGTCGCCCCCGACGATCGACGAGCTCGCGGAGCGATGCCGCGTCGACGTCGACCGGTTGGACATCGGCGTGCGCCGTCTGGTCAACCCGCACCGGTATCACGTCAGCCTGACGACCAAGTTGTACGAGCTGCGCAAAACGCTCGTCGCCGACGCTCAGGTCTAATCGCCAGTGCCTCGCTCGATCACGGTCCGCGGCCGGGTGATGCACACCCCCGAACGCCACCGGCTGGCCGTCCTCGATGACGTGATCATCACCGTCGACGATGGTGGAACCATCACTGCCATCGACCCGGCGTCCGTTGGCGCCGCGACGCAGACGGTCGACCACCAACTCGGTCCTGACATCGTTCTTCTTCCGGGCCTGATCGACACGCACCTCCATGCCCCGCAGTGGCAGCAGCTCGGCACGGGGCTCGACCTGCCGCTCGAAGACTGGCTGTTCCAACACACCTTTCCACTCGAGCAACGATTGACCGACCCTGCGGTTGCAGCCGAGGTGTGGTCGCACATGGTGTCGACGCTGCTCGCGCACGGCACCACGGCTGTTGCCTACTACGCCACGGTCTCTGTTGAAACAACGACCATGCTCGCGGCTACCTGCGTCGCGCTCGGGCAGCGTGCGTTCGTCGGACGAGTCGGCATGGACCATCCGGTCGGCACGCCCGACTGGTACCGCGACGCCGACGCTGCCGCCGGTATCGATGCATCGCGCCGCTCGATTGAGGAAATTCGGGCGCTCGCCTCGCCGCTCGTCGAGCCGATCGTCACCCCACGTTTCACACCAGCATGCACCGACGAACTGCTCGCTGGCCTCGGTGCGCTGGCCGCCGAGACCAACACAATCATCCAGACGCACTGCTCCGAAAGTGACTGGGAACATGGTGCAGCGCTCGAGCGCTTTGGGCGATCAGACACGGCTGCGCTCGTCGGTTTCGAACTGATCAAAGACCACACGGTGCTCGCCCACGGCGACCATCTCGGCGACGACGACTTCGAGCTCATCCGTAGTGCGGGTGCTGGTATCGCTCACTGCCCACTGTCGAATGCCTACTTCGGCAACGCCGTCTTCCCGGCGCGCCGTGCCCTCGACGCCGACGTGCGTGTCGGGTTGGGGTCAGATGTCGCTGGTGGTGCTCGACCCGGCTTGCTCCCACAGTGCGCCGACGCCGTCACTGCTTCGCGGTATCTCGAGGACGGCGTCGACCCGCGGCAGGCTGCCGACGAACGCGGCACGCCCAACTCGCGGATCTCGATTGTCGAGGCGTTCTGGATGGCAACGATGGGCGGCGCCGAGTTACTCGGCCTGCCGACCGGCGCCCTCGAAGTCGGGCGGCCGTTCGACGCACTCGCCGTCGACACGCGCCGGAACGGTTCGCCGCTGCAGGCTTGGCCAGGCCTTGACGACGACGCCCGCATCTTCGAGAAGATCGTTCGCCTCGCCACGCCGGCCGACATCACCGACGTGTGGGTCGCCGGCCGCCGCGTCGCCGGCTCCCGTTCCTGAGGTCCGTCTTTCGCCCGATCCCCGCGTCAGGCCTCGCCGCTCGTTGGCGAAGGCCAACTTGGGTTCATGCTTCCTTGGCCTCGAACGAAACTCAGACCTCAGGCCCAACGACATGAAGAAAGGGAAAGAGCAACGGCATTGTGCTGCTTCTCATTCGGACCCAACTCGGCGTCACGGGATGATTGCGCGTCGGTCAGCGCAGGCCGGGCGGTTGGATTTTGGCGAGGTAGTCGCGGTCGGTCCGCATGCGTTGGCGGAGGTCGTCGTAGTAGGTGCGGGGTGGGTTGAAGTAGATCTGTCCGGTGTCCATTCGGCCGCCATCGGGGTGCGCATACATAGCTGCCGGTTTTGTTGGTGGCCCGGTTGGCAGGTTGGGTGCCGCACCTGAGGGTTTGATCACCCGGCCGTGTTGGTTGCGGAATTCGAGGCCGTCGGGTTGGTCGGCGTCACCGGTGATGTCGAGTCGGCCTCGGTGGTGCATTCGATGATGTTTCCCGCACACCAACAGAAGGTTGTCAGTGTCGGTTCGGCCGCCGTGTTCCCAGTGGATCAGGTGGTGCACTTCAAGACCGAGTGTGGCATCGCAACCAGGAACCCGACAGACCCCGTGGTCGCGATGCTCGATCACGGTGCGGGTGCGGGCTGGTACGACGTACTGGGCGCGACCGACCGACACCGGGAGGCCGCCCTCGACAAACACCGGTGTGACCGTGCCGTCACAGGTGATGTAGCGGCGGATTGCGTCAGGGACGTTCCAGCCGGTGGCGTCGGCCATGGCGCGGTCGTCGCCCCGGTCGTCGCGGTCGGTGTTGATGAACAGGTTGACTCGAAACCGTGACCGGCGTGCCGGGTCGGTGACCGAGTCGAGCGAGGCGTGGGCCATCGCGCACAGCGCCTCGACGAGCCCGGCACCGAACTCGCCGCGCTGGAACAGTCGGTCGCGGGCTTCGTCGAGCGCGGCCTGCACGATCATCCCGGCATCAGCATCCAAGCGACCGGTGAGGCGGAACGAGCCGTCGTCGTCTTGCCACAGCGACAGAAACTCTTCAACAGGCGACTCCGAGGATCCAGATGACTTCACCGGATTGGCCTCGGTATCGGTGACGGCTTCGTTCTCCGGCGCATCGACCGGGTCGGCATCCGGGTCGCCATCACCAGACTCAGCGTCGGCGGATCCGGCCTCAGTGTCGACCGATCCAGAAGCATCCGGAATCTCGCGGCCTGCGTCGTCGAGCACGGGGAACGGGTACTTCTGCAGAACGTGGCGGAGTTGAGTGACCGTCATCACGATGGCGTAGTCACGTGATTGCACGTCGGTCCACGCTGGTGCGTTTCGGGCAATGGTCGCCATCTGGTCGAGTGACAGTTCACCGCGTCGGAACGCCTCGATCGACACAGGAAGCTCGCCCACCCGTTCAGCGATCGCCACGATCGAACGGGCCATTGCAGGCGACATTCCGGCCCGCCAAGCAACCCAGGCCGACATTGACGTCATACCTTCGCCGGCCCACAACCGACCGTCAGCCAACAGGACAACAACCCGATCGACCAACGCCGCATGCTGGGAGTTGAGGACACCAACAATGTCGTTGACCTCACACTCCAACACGGTGGTCGACGACATAATTAAGTATACACCTGTTCGAATATATATCCAACACAGATCATATGTTTGGATAAGAATTCAAAATCGATAAACAGAGTCGGTGGACGTTCCGGACGGCGCCGCGGGAGCGCTACATGCAGTCAGGCACCTCGTCATCTTCTGCGACGGGTCGGTACTTCACCGACACTCGCTCGGCCGTCGCGATCAGATGAGTGTTGCTCTGAGAAATCACCACTTCGAGCGCGATCAGCTCTTGCCCGCCTTCGATGGCCGCGGCCCATTCGGCGGGCATCCAATCACCAAGCTGCGTTGCTTCGTCGGTAATCCAGAGCCTGTCGTTCACAAGGCCGATCACCCGGACGCCGCAATGTGTTCCGACAACCAGCGCGTACGCCTCACCTACTTGGAGGTTGTCACCGAGTTCGAGTGTTGGGAGAAGAGCATCGATCGAATTTTCTGGACCACTGACCGTCTCCGCCGAATCCTGATCGGAGCATCCCGCAGCCAGGACACAAAAGGCAGCGGCCAGAGCCAGTCGCAGACCTCTACGACACGTCATGCCATCGAGAATAGTCGCAATGTGCACATCCGGAATCCGCCACGAGTGCATGCGCCGAACCGTCGCGCTGAGCTGACCGTGGCGCCGCTGCCGTAGCCTGCCGCGATGAACGACTGGACACCCGAGACCTGGCTGATCGCTGCCGGGCGTAACCGCACACCAGGTGAACCGCTCAACGTGCCGCCTGTGCTGGCCTCGAACTTCTACCTCCCCGCCGATCGGCTGTACAGCCGATCTGACGGCACGCCAACGTCAGATGCACTCGAAGAACTCCTCGGCGGCATGGAAAACGGCAAGGCGCTGTCGTTTGCATCGGGGATGGCAGCCGCCGCAGTGATCCTCCATCGGCTGCCCGTCGGCTCGACAATCGCCGTTCCTGTCGACCCGTATCACGGCGTTGCCGGCATCGTCAACGAGGGCGAAGCCCAAGGTCGGTGGACCGTGCTCAGGCTCGACCAAGCCGACACACCGGCGTGGCTCGACGCACTCCAGACCTGCGATCTCGTTTGGCTGGAAACGCCGGAGAACCCGCTGATGACGGTGGCAGACCTGCCGACGATCTGCGCGGCCCCACGTCGCGACGGCACGATCGTCGCGGTCGACAGCACCTTTGCGACATCACTCAACCAGCAGCCGCTCGACCTCGGTGCCGACGTCGTGATGCACTCGGCCACGAAGTTCATCGGCGGACACTCCGACCTCCTCGCCGGCGTGTTGATCACGCGCAATGACGAACTACTTGAGGAATTCCGCCACCGGCGACTCCTGTACGGGGCGACGATCGGCGGGATGGAAGCCTTCCTCACGATCCGGGGGGCGCGCACCATGGCACTTCGGATGGAACGAGCACAGCAGAACGCCATGGAATTGGCAACGCGGCTTGAAGCGCACCCGGAGATTACTCGCGTGCTGTATCCCGGCCTGCCCAGCCACCCGACACACGCCGTGGCCGCAACGTTCATGACCGGCTACGGCGCCATGATGTCGTTTGAGACAACTGGTGCTGGGGAGCGGGCCACCGACGTGTGTAACCGGATGGAACTCGTCAACCATGCAACCAGTCTCGGTGGCGTCGAAACCACGATGGAACGGCGCGCGGTGATTCCTGGTCAGGAGCGGATCCCCCAGACGTTGATCCGGTTGAGCGTCGGCTGCGAGCACGTGGACGACCTCTGGGCCGACTTCATGCAGGCCCTCGCCCCAATCTGACCCGGCCCTCCCGGCTATCCCAGCCGACATTTACATATAGTTAGGGTTGCTTTACAACTTCCGGTTGCGTTACCTTTCAGGTCGTGAGTCTGGATGAGGCAATTCGTGTCACCGCACCGGCTCCCGTCGCGCGTCGGCGCAGCAGGCACAGCGCAACACCGCCTGCCCAGACTGCCCTGACACTCGAGCAGCTGCGCTCCTTCGGCACCCAACCCGCAGTCATCGCACGAGATCGTGTCATCGCATTCGACGAGCTCGCCGATCGCGTCGCCGACCGGATTGCCGACGCACGACGGACGACGCAACGCCATGTCCACGTCATCGTGGCCCGTCCGGACCTCGACACCATCGTCGAATTTTTGGCTGCACTGCACCTCGAGAACCCAGTCGCTCTTGCGCCTGACGAGGCAGCTGCGGCACAACTCGACGCACGGTTCGGTGACACCAAACCTGACGACATCCATCCTGATCTGGCGCTCCTGATGAGCACGTCGGGCACGACTGGCACGAGCAAGCTGGTCCGGCTCTCGAAGGGCGCCGTGACGTCCAATGCGATCGCGATCGCCGACTACCTCGAACTCCGGTCGGACGATCGGGCGATCACCTCACTGCCACTGCACTACTGCTACGGCCTGTCGGTCCTCACATCGCATCTCGCGGTCGGAGCATCCGTCGTGCTGACCGACGCTGCCGTTGTCGATCCGTGCTTCTGGGCAGCGGTCGACCGGTGGAACGTCACCGGCCTCGCCGGCGTCCCGTACACGTTCGAGTTGCTCGATCGCCAGCGCGCTACCGGCGTCGAACGGCTCGCCGCCCCGTCGCTGCGCTACGTCACCCAGGCCGGAGGTCGCCTCGACCCAGCAGCCGTCGATCATCTCGTCTGCCTGGGGGACCAACACAACTTTGACATGTTCGTCATGTACGGCCAGACCGAAGCCACAGCTCGAATGACATACCTCGACCCCGACGCCGCCCGGACCTGGCCCGGTTCGATTGGTCGACCAATTCCTGGCGGCTCGATCGAGTTGCGACCAGTGCAAGGCGCCGCACCCGGCATCGGCGAAATCGTCTACAGCGGACCCAACGTCATGATGGGCTACGCAGCAAGCGGTGACGATCTCGCTCGTGGCCACGAGTTCGACGAACTGTCAACCGGGGACCTCGCACGGTTCAACGCCGCCGGACTGTTGGAAATCGTCGGACGGGCAAATCGCATCGTCAAGATCCACGGCCTGCGCACCGACCTCGATCAGCTCGAAGCCGACCTCGCGAATTGCGGCATCACCGCCCTGTGTACCGGCGACGACAACGGGATCGTCATTGCCCGGCTCGACGAGACAACCAATTCAGTCGCCCACGACACTGATCTACTCGAGGCCACTGCACAACTGGTCGCCATCCCCCCGGCGCGTCTGGCAGCCGTGTCGTTGCCAGCATGGCCACGCACACTGTCGGGAAAAATCGACCTGCCATCGGTCACGACTGCGGCGCGATCAATCCAACACGCGAGCACCGACACAGACACCACTGTGCAGCACGCGTTCGAGTTGATCGTCGGGCCAGTGAATGCGCCGTCGACGCAGACATTCGCCTCGCTCGGCGGCGACTCCTTCAGCTACGTCGAGATGTCAATCCGCCTCGAGCCGCTCATCGGCACGCTCCCGAGCGACTGGCACCTCCAGAGCGTCAGCGCACTGACTGCCCTGGCCGAAGATCACGAACCAAGCACATCAAAACGGTGGACTCGCCTCGATACCAGCGTGGTGATCCGTGCGCTCGCAATCGTGCTGATCGTCTGCACCCACATGGGGCTGTACCGGCTACCCGGCGGCGCGCACACACTGCTGCTGGTCCTCGGCTACAACGTTGCGCGCTTCCAACTCAGTTCCGCAGGCGAGCCTGGGCGCCTCCGCAAAGTGTCGACGACCATCGCTCGGGTCGCTGTTCCGACGGTGGCATGGATCGGCACCCAGATGCTCCTTTTCGGTGGGTACAGCCTCGGAGCGCTCTTGCTCGTCAACAACTATTTCGGTTCGGCCTGGCGCCGCGACGGCCGCTGGGAATACTGGTATTTCGAGACCTTTGTCCAATCGATGATCGTGATCGGGCTGCTGTTCGCGATTCCCGCAGTTCGCCGTGCTGAACGCCGGACACCGTTCGGGTTTGCACTCGTCGTCGTTGCCGTCACGCTGGTTTTCAGGTTTCAGATCATTGAGTTGGGCGACTCGTACAACTCGATGTTCCGCCCGCACATGGTGGCGTGTTTCATCGCCCTTGGCTGGGCAGCGCAGCGCGCCCGCCACGTCTGGCAGGGTCTCTTGGTGACGGGGCTTCTTGCAGTGACCAGCGTCGGCTACTTCGGCCAGGTCGACCGGGAATGGCGAATCATCCTGCTCGGGACGGCACTCATCTGGCTGCCAACAATTCCCGTGCCGCGTCTCGCGGCGAGGCTGATCGGCGTGATCGCAGCAGCCTCGATGCATATCTTCCTGATCCACTGGCAAGTCTGGCCACTGTTCACCCCGTGGCTCGATCGTCATGTGGCGCTCGCCGCCACGGTCGCGACCGGCGTCGCTGTGTGGTGGGTCCTCGACCGACTGTGTTCTGCAGCACGACAGCAGCGAAGCCGCGCTCTGCGCCGCGTCAGCTCAGGTAACGATCAAGCAGGTTCGCTGTGACTTGCTGGACCTCGGAGTCGTCGCCGAGTCCGAATGCCCAGTCCGTCGTACCGATCACGACGACTTCGCCGCCACCCTGACCATCACCGTCACCATCACCATCACCATCACCATCACCGCGACCATACGGTTCGACGACCATCATCACCGAGTTGCCATGGCGAACGCGCGCCAGGCTGTCGGCGTCGACGCGCCCGTGCAGCCGAGACGCGATGAACTCGATGTCGCCCTGATCACTGAGCGCTGAGATCGACGCCGGATACTCACCCATCCCGACGTTGCTCGCCGGTGTGAATGCGACGACAACGGTGTGCTTGCCGCTGGGCGCGTTGGCGTGAGGCCGAGTGATCGGCAGCTGATAGTCGTCAAAGTCGAGCAGCCGGCCGGTCGTCTCGTAGCCGACGACGCCGTGCTTGGTCCCGAGCAAGTCGCCGTAGCGCAGGCCCGTACCCGCAACCAACCAGTGGTCGGCTCGATAGACCGTGTAGCCGCCCGAGCCGCGAGGCGTGGCCTGTCCGAAACGGCTGTACAAGCCCCACGCCGAACCGGCGCCGAACAGCGACCATTCGGGGTTGGCGATGATTGGATCGCACCACATGCCGGACATCTCTGCCTCGCGGCCCTCGGCCATCACGGGGTCGGTGTCGTGCGCGGAGTACTTGTGGCAGACCATCGCATTGCCTTCGAGGCGGACCTGCCAGAACATCGTGTTGCCCGACATCGACGCGATGTTGCCACCCTGCTCGACGTGCTGTTCGAGTGTTCGTCGCTGCGACGCCGACCAGTACTCGTCGTGCCCGACATCGATGAACAGGCCGTAGCCGTCGAGCGCGTTCGGATTTTCCAGATCACTCGAGACGCAGTAGTCAAACCGGTAACCGGCTCGTTCGGCCCACTCGACGAATCGTCGCTCGTGGGCGAACCATCCAGTCGAACCGATGGCTGCCGGATACCCGTGCGCGAACCGGTACTCCTGGAAGTGGTCGCCATTGACGTCGGGCTCTTCGCCCCAGCGCGTCGGCCGCGACTTCCGGTCGTCCCGATCGACCTCGGGCCGGCTCAGCATCCCGCGGCTCCATGGCCGCTCGAAGCTCACTTGTTTGCCTCCGGTGTACAGACTCTTGCCACCCCAGGTGTTGTACGCGTTCCAGGTGTTCGTCGACAGCATGAGTACAGCGCTCGCCCGGTCGTCCGGGTTGCCGGTGACGACAAAGCCGGAGTACGACACGTCACGGCCAGGCGCAGCGTCAGCGGCGGTGACCGTCACGAGGTAGAAGCCCGACCGCCACGACGCGTCAGCAGTGATCGACAGCGACGCCGCCCAGGCGCAGCCATTGCTGTCGGCATCACTTGGTGGCAGCGTCGACACGCCCGGGTTGTCGACCGACTTCCACACGACCTCACGTTCGCCGCCCCACCGTTCGACGACGACATCGAACGTGGCGGCCTTGGTCGAGACATGGAGATCGATCGAGCCGCCGGGCGCGGTGCTCAGCTGTGAGCAGTAGCTCTCGATTTCGTCGTAGAACGTGATGTCGTCGGCCACGTCGTCGCTCAATCACTCAGGCTGCGTTGACCGCGTCGTCGACGATGTCATACAGCTGGTCGGCAAGGTCGTTGCCCTCACCGGATGTCGACTCAATGACGAGGTATGCGCCGTAGCCGTCTTCCAGATCGAGCCACGGGACCGTGCCGTAGGCGCCGCCATCACTGATCCGGCCACTCTCTCGGTCGATCCACCAGCCCAT
>Ga0075118_10000761_pt1 | contig 26924 bp, 24 predicted proteins | sample AntAceMetag02UKE_FD_69794 | JGI IMG/M metagenome (GOLD analysis project Ga0075118, IMG submission 69794) | Saline lake microbial communities from Ace Lake, Antarctica - Antarctic Ace Lake Metagenome 02UKE | ecosystem: Environmental > Aquatic > Non-marine Saline and Alkaline > Saline | place...
AATTGCGGCTTGTGATGGAGCACTACTTATTGTTGATGCAACACAAGGAATTCAAGCTCAAACTATTTCAAACCTATATTTAGCTATAGGTAACGACTTAGAGATTATTCCGGTGCTAAACAAAATGGACCTACCGAGCGCGAATCCTGAAGAGGTTAAAGATCAAATTGAAGAACTAATTGGATGTGATCGGGAAGATATCTTGTCGGCATCAGGTAAAACTGGCTTTGGAGTTGAATCTATTCTAGAAGCCGTAATAGCACGTATTCCAGCACCAAAAGGCAACCCTAAAGCTCCTTTAAGAGCAATGATATTCGATTCAGTTTATAATTCGTTTAGAGGAATTATTGCTTACTATAGAGTTTTTGACGGTGAAATAAATAAAGGCGATAAGGTTAAGTTCCTTAATACAGGCAAAGAATACAGTGCAGATGAAATTGGAATTCTTAAACTCAAACAAGAAAAAAGAGATTCCGTTAAAACGGGTGATGTTGGCTATATAATCTCTGGAATAAAAGAAGCTAAAGAAGTAAAAGTAGGCGATACCATCACCCATATCGCAAACCCTTGCGAACAAATGGTGCAAGGTTTTGAAGACGTAAAGCCTATGGTTTTTGCTGGTATGTATCCTGTGGATACAGACGAATATGAAGAGATGCGTGATGCAATGGACAAGCTCCAATTGAATGATGCTTCGCTCACATTTGAGCCAGAATCATCCATGGCACTAGGTTTTGGATTTCGTTGCGGGTTCTTAGGAATGCTTCACATGGAAATTGTGCAAGAGCGTCTAGAAAGAGAATTCAACATGACTGTAATTACTACAGTACCCAACGTCAGTTACATCGCAACTGATAAAAAGGGAGAAATATTAAACGTACATAACCCTAGTGATCTTCCTGATCCATCCAAATTAGAATTTGTAGAAGAGCCATATATAAATGCTCAAATCATTACAAAATCTGATTTTATTGGTCCTGTTATGAGTCTGTGTATAGAGAAACGTGGTATTCTTAAAAACCAAGTTTATCTTACAACCAATCGGGTCGAAATAAATTTTGAAATGCCTTTAGCTGAGATTGTATTTGACTTTTACGATCGTTTAAAATCTGTTTCTAAAGGATATGCATCTTTCGATTACACACCAATTGGATTCAAAAGGTCAGATTTATCCAAACTGGATATTCTTCTTAACGGAGATCAAGTTGATGCTCTGTCTGCCTTGATCCATAGGAGTAATGCCTATTATTTTGGTAAAAAAATCTGTGAAAAACTAAAAGAACTCATCCCTAGGCAACAATTTGACATTGCTATTCAAGCTGCAATTGGAGCTAAAATTATATCAAGAGAAACTGTAAAAGCACTTAGAAAAGATGTTACCGCAAAATGTTATGGCGGCGATATAAGTCGAAAAAGAAAGCTTTTAGAAAAACAGAAAAAAGGGAAGAAAAGAATGCGTCAAGTTGGAAATGTAGAAGTTCCGCAAGAAGCATTTTTAGCGGTGCTAAAACTTAATGATTAGGCATAAAACTTGCACTGCAGTTTTATCCTATGATTCTACCGATTTCATTCCTTAAATACAGCTTCTTTTTATTTCTGATTGGCTGCAGCGCACTTGGCTCATCCCAGGTAGCTTCTGTATTTGACATTAATAGACTAGACGCGGTGAAGGATGTTTTTTTTATCGATCATAAATTCGAACATTCTGCGGTCAGTAATAAATATGGTCGGGTAGATTTAAGTGTATTCAGTTCAGGAGACACACTTGTAATTCAGCATTCTTCTTATGTGCAGCGAATTATAAGCTACGATCAAATATTAGCAACAAATAAAACTATTTACCTTACTGAAAGTGCTGTTGATCTAGGCGAGTTCTTAGTTATGGCCAACAAACGGGTACAAGCTAAAAATGAAGTTCCAAATACTTTAATTTCCATCAAACCGTCTGAAATTCAATTCAACAACTCGCAAACTTCCGCTGATCTTTTAGGAGCGAGCGGTGAAGTATTTATACAAAAAAGTCAATTAGGAGGTGGAAGCCCCATGATTAGAGGTTTTTCAGCAAACCGAGTGCTTATAGTTGTGGATGGTGTGAGGATGAATAATGCTATTTTCCGTTCAGGAAACCTTCAAAACGTTATTTCTATTGACCCGAATATGATTGAACTTACAGAGGTTATTATGGGTCCTGGCTCAGTGATGTATGGTTCCGATGCGCTTGGAGGTGTTATGAATTTTTACACATTTCAACCAAAGCTCTCATTTAATAAAGATTCCATAGTATCAAATTCATCAGCAATGGTGCGCTTCGCAATGCCTAATTATGAAAACACTATCCACGCAAACACTAATATTGGTGGAGAAAAATTAGCGGTTGTCTTTGGAATTACAGCATCTCGTTTCGGAGACCTAAATGCAGGTGGTGTAAGAAAAAATGGCTACGAAGGTTTTGGAGAACGAAAATGGTATCAAACTCAACTTAACAATCAAGATACGTTCTTAGAAAATTCAGATAAAAATATTCAACGTCAATCGAGCTATAATCAGCTAAACCTGACAGGTAAACTACGATATCAACCCAGCCAGAACATAAATTTAACTTACACAGTTCAATATGCCAATACCTCAAATGTCCCCCGCTACGATAGACTAACAGAGGAGATAGCGAGTGAACCTAGATACGCTGAATGGTATTATGGTCCTCAATTATGGTTTAACACTAACCTGTCGGCCGACTTCGAAATTAAGAATGATGCGTGGGACAGAGTTCGAACTGTAATAGGCTATCAAAAATTCAGAGAATCTAGGAACGATAGAAAGTATAAATCGAACAATTTAAGGTCACGCTCTGAAGAAGTTGATGCTTTTAGTTTAAACTTCGACTTTGACAAAAAAATAAATAAAAAGCATTCCTTATTCTATGGGCTTGAAGGAGTTTATAATGATATATCCTCCACAGGAAAAATAACGGATATCTCAAACAATACAGAAACACCAACATCCTCGCGCTATCCGGATGGAGGTAGTTATTGGTTAAATGCTGCCGCCTACCTTACTTGGGACTGGAGGCTATCTAAAAAAGTAAAGTTAAGCTCAGGTATACGTTACACCTATATAGAAATGGAATCTAAATTCGAGGATACGACCTTCTATAAATTTCCTTTTGATAATATCCGACTATCAACATCTGCATTAAACGGCAGTTTTATTGGATTAACTTATAACCCAAACAAAATATGGCAAGGAAAAGTAAATACTTCAAGCGGCTTTAGGGCTCCAAATATTGATGATTTAGCTAAGGTATTTGATAGCGAACCTGGCAGTGTTGTCGTTCCAAATAAGGATTTAAAGCCCGAATTCACCTACGACATAGATCTAAGTATTGCAAGAAAAATAAAAGATCAGGGAAAGGTTGAAGTCGTAGGTTTTTACACCTATTTAGTAAATGCTATGGTAAGACGAGATGCTGACTTTAACGGGAAAGACTCAATTATATATGATGGAGTTTTAAGCAAGGTACAATCAATTACTAACGCTGGTTCTGCACATATTTATGGTGTAACAGTGAACTTAGCAGCTAACATTTCCAAACGCTTAGGGATTACTCAAACATTTACCATTATGGATGGGGAGGAAATAGAAACGAAAAACCCGCTGCGTCATGTCCCTCCCGCTTTTGGAAAAACTGGACTACGATATCGATATAAGAAAGTAAATGCCGAAATCTTTTGCCTTTATAATACTTGGAGACATAAAGACGATTTAGCACCAGAAGAATTAGCAAAATCAAATCTTTACACATCTAACGGTACGCCTGCATGGGCAACATTAAATTTAAGAACCTCTTATAAATTCAATCAATATATCAGTGCAAATTTCAGTTTAGAAAACATTCTAGATAAACATTATCGACCTTATTCAAGTGGGATTTCAGCACCAGGAAGAAATTTCATTTTCAGCCTAAGAGCAATGATTTAACACATTTATTATTCTATTAAAATTAAATGAATAAAATTAATTTCTGGCGGAGCTGAGCCAGTCACTAACATAGTTATATGAGCTGTTCAAATCGAAAAACAGAAGACCTGAATGGTTTAACGAAATGTGTTTTCAGAACCTTAATGGTCGCGCTGAAGTTGAATCGATATTGAATAATAAGTCAGATATTATAATAGAAATTAGTTGTAGAAAAAATATTAATACATCCGTTACGGATACCATTTCTAAAACGAAATCGCTTCCTCAGCATATATTTCAAACTAAAGATAACCTCACCATCTAAACCCAAACGTAAATTAGATTGTATAAACATTATGATAAAAAAAGGAGATGTCTTTCCAGACTTTGAATTACTCAACGAAAACGGGGAATTAACTAGATTAGAACAATTATTAGAAAATGGTCCTGCTGTTTTGTTCTTTTATCCAAAAGACAACACAAGCGGCTGTACCAAAGAAGCTTGCGAGTTCAGAGACTCTTATGCTCAATTTAATCAGTTAAACGCGAAAGTTGTTGGAATAAGTAACGATAGTCAAAAATCTCATAAAAACTTTAAAGATCGTCACCAATTAAACTTTCCGCTTCTTACAGACAAAAACGGAAGACTCAGAAAAAAAGCTGGAATTCAAGCCTCATTCTTTGGGCTAATTCCTGGTAGAGTCACTTTTATCGTTGGTAAAAATGGAATAATTGAGGGCATAACTAACAGTCAATTAGAAGTCACTGCTCACATTAAAAATGCCATTAAAACGTTGAAAAGAATTACTTAGCGTAAATAAGCCTCTGGAATTTCACAAACTGGAATGGGATTCATTTTATGTTGATTAATTGAATTTAATCGATTGTAAATTTCACGCACTTCGAGTTGTCTTTCCGTGATGTGCTCTTGAATTTCATCTAGATGCTCACTCATTGCCCATTCAAGCTCAGCATAGGTAGCCCCTAACTGATCTTCATCGGTTCTATCATCTCCCCATAAGCCATCAGTTGGTGGAGCTGATAAAATATCCTCTCCTACATCAATATATCTAGCCAACTCGAAAACCTCGCTCTTAACCAAGCCCGCTATTGGACTTAAGTCTACACCACCATCACCATATTTGGTAAAAAAGCCAACTCCAAAATCTTCCACCTTATTACCGGTGCCTAATACCAACTTACCTTCGGTACCAGCAAAATAATATAAAGTAGTCATTCGAAGTCGAGCTCGAGAGTTCGCTAAACTTAAATCTCTTTGTTCACTTCTTTCAATATTAGGGATTGTATCTAAAAAGCCATCATACATTGCACTTAAGTCAACCTCTAAAGAACGAACATTAGAAAACCTATCCTTCAAAGATTTTAAGTGATTATTGGCTCGCTTCAACTGGGTTGGGTCTTGGTGGATTGGCATTGACAGACAGAGCACCTCTGCGCCTGTTTGCGCTGCTAAAGTACTGGTCAGAGCCGAGTCAATTCCTCCCGATATTCCAATGACAAAACCGTTAGTTTTTGCATTTAAATTATAGGTTTTTAACCAATTTACAATGTGATTGCTGGTATTCTTTAACTGCATTTAATAGTCGTTTGCTTAAAAATAGATACCCAAATGTATAACGATAGAACGAGGTAATGCCATATATCCTTCACCTGTTTTCGCCAGAGCCGCATTCGTTTGTAGCAAGTCTGTTTTCCCATTCGAATTCACTGCATAAGATTCACCTTTTAGTATATTTGTTAGTCCATTTTCAAAAGTACAGCCAAGCACAAAAAATGTTTCTCCTGTTATTTTTCGTTCCCACTCCCCTCCTATTTTCAAACTTAGTTTAGCACCTTGAGATAGCGCTTTTACATCATTGATCTTTGTCTCAATACTTTTTACTGATCCAGCTTCCAACCAAGATTCGGTCCTATTCTGGCTAGAATTGATTCTAAAGCCAGTTCCAAATCCAAACCAACCCGCAATATGAGAATAACCTATTTCATCACTCCGCATTTTAACTCCGATTGGTATTTCAAGGTAACTGAGCCCCAAATCATTTTCAACCGAACTTGCTGTTAAAGTCGAGGCTGTATTCAGAATAGCACTTGCATAGTTTAGATTGTAATTATAGCTCTGAAACATTATTCCGGAGCTGATATAATAGTTATCGTTTCCTTCCAACTTAAAGTCAGCGTATAATCCGTAATTGAATGATATAGTAGTTTTATCACTTTCTAAACCTTCCGTTTTTATTTTCAACCAATTGATAGATGGCCCTGCTGCTAGACCAAATTTAAGCTTACGATCTTGAGCATGAATAGGTGTTGCAAATACTAAATTCACAATCGCAATTCCAACTGAAAGAATGACAACCTTGAGTAACGAATTATTCATGATGCTTGGCTACTTTTGCGCAACTTATAAATGCAATTATAGATATTCAATGCCTCCTGTTTCTAAACATATTTTTAAACTTTTCCTAAGTACACTCTTAATAACGTCTTGCGTTGATAAAAAAAGAGAAGTTGATATTTCTGAAGTAAATCTTGAATTGAAAATATCAAGGTTAGATTTGGAGCTCTTCGCTAATGATGAATCGATGCAAACCAAAATCCCCAAATTGTCCAAAAAATACGGCGAATTTTTTGCTCGATATACTGAAGATATATTGAATCTCGGAGCTGTTGGCGATCCTGCCTTAGCAGGCGCTTACAAACAATTTGTATATGATGCAGATATTAGCAAAGTAGCAAAAAATGTTTCTAACGAGTATAAGGATTTTTCAATTGAATCACTTTCATTGACCAATGCTTTTAAACGTTACAAAGTCTTGTTTCCAAATAGAATTGTTCCTGAAATTGTAACTATAATTTCAGGGTTCACGTACAAAATTGCGGCAACTGAAAAAACTCTTGGCATTGGACTGGATATGTACCTTGGTGAAAACTACTCATATTATGGCTCCGTGCAATTTCCTGCGTATCGTAAAATGACAATGGAAAGAAAAAATATTGCTTCCGATGCACTCACAGGGTGGATAACTACGGAGTTTTTAAAGCCCGATAGCTCAAATGCGATGATTGATGAAATAATCTATGAAGGGAAAATTCTCTATTTGTTAGATCAAATGCTTCCACTTGTAAATGATGAAATAAAAATTGGTTATTCTGTTCAACAATTAAAGTGGTGCGCAGATAATGAGATGGCGATGTGGGGCCATTTTGTAAATGAAAAGTTGCTTTTCAGTCAAATAAAGGGTGACTATTTTAAATATGTAAACGATGGGCCATTTACTCCTGGATTTGACCGTGCCTCACCTTCAAGAACAGGAAACTGGTTAGGTTGGCAAATCGTCAGGAGATACATGGAGAACAATCCAACTATTTCAGCAACTGAATTAATGAATAACAGAAATGCTCAAGGAATTTTGAACACATCAAACTACAAACCCAAAAAGTAATGGCAAAAAAATCTCAAATCGTTATAGACGTTGAATTAGATGAGAACAATGTTCCTGAAAAAATGGCTTGGAAATCAACCGAGAACGATGAAGCTGGAGTTTGTGATGCAGCCTTTCTATCCATCTGGGATAGCAAACAAAAAAACACCTTAAAAATCGACCTTTGGACGAAGGACATGACAACTGATGATATGAAAATATTATATCATCAAACCCTTCTAACTATGAGTGATGCATTGGAACGCAGCACTGGAGAAGGTAAAATGGCGCACCAACTTAAAGAATTTGCCAGATATTTTGGAGAAGAAATGGGTATTGTTGAAAGGTCTTAAAGCGACATATTTACTCTATTGATATACTCCAACAGGTCATCCTTACCCTCACCTTCGGTTGCTGAAGTATAAAAAATAACTGGAAGTTCATCCCAGTCTTCTTGAAGACGTTTTCGGTAATTCTCGATATTGGTTTTCAGTTTCTGCGTCTTGTTTTTATCAATCTTAGTAAATACAATACTAAAAGGAAGTCCCTTTTCTCCTAACCATTGAATAAATTCTAAATCGATTTTTTGAGGTTCGAGCCTTGAATCAACTAAAACAAAAACATTCGTTAACTGCTCTCTTTTTAGTAAATACTCCTCTATAAAACCAGCCCATTTAACGCGTTTCTTTTTAGAAACTACCGCATATCCATATCCTGGTAAATCTACTAGGTGCCACATTTTTTCGACATCAGTTTCACTGACAACTTCAAAATGATTTATTAGCTGAGTTTTTCCTGGCTTAGAACTCACCTTAGCAAGATTTTTATGATTAGCTAAACAGTTGATCAATGAAGACTTACCTACATTGGACCTTCCTATAAAAGCATACTCTGGCAGATTTCCACTAGGACATTGAGAGACTTTCTCACTACTTTTTAAAAAGGTGAACGACTTTAACTTCATGAAAACTTAGTTTTTTATTTGTATAGCGAATCTAAAAACTCACCTAAAACTCTATTGAATTCACTAGGTTGCTCCATCATAGCAGCATGACCACATTTATCAATCCAATACAACTGTGATTGAGGCAATAATAAATTGAATTCGTCAGCTACCTCTGGAGGTGTAATTGTATCATTTCTACCCCATATCAAACAAGAGGGAATAGTCATAAACTCTAACTCCTTCGACATGTTATGTCGAATTGCAGATTTAGCAAGAGCGATAATTCTCAGTGCACGAGCTTTATCATTTACAACTTCATAACATTCATCTACCAGCTCTTTAGTTGCAACTGTTGGATCGTAAAAAGTATACTCTACTTTTTGTTTTATAAATTCATAATTCTCTCTTTTCGGGAAAGTCCCTCCAAACGAATTCTCATATAAACCAGAAGATCCAGTAAGTATTATTGATCCAACACTATCTAGATGTTGCGAAGTATAAACCAAAGCAACATGGCCACCCAAAGAATTCCCTAAAAGGTTCACCTTATCATACCCCTTGTGTTCAATAAAATCTCGAAGAAACTTTGCCAGGTTCTTCACATTAGTATTGATTACAGGTAATGTATATAGAGGCAAAATTGGAATAACGACTTTATAGCCTTTACTAGCGAAGTAAGGTACAACTTCAACAAAATTACTGAGAGCTCCAAATAATCCGTGGAGAATAAGAATTACCGGGCCTTCTCCTTCTTCGATATACTCAAACTGACCATCTTTCTTAAGTGTGTCTTGCATAGGTTCTTTTAATCTTCGTGTTATACCAAAACTAATCATTTGGTCTTTACCCCGTAAAGACCAATTACCATAAGAATACAGAAATATCAACACCTTAGGTTAAAAGAAACTCGCCCCAACCCCTAACTACCGATAATTTTACAACTCACTATATATCAGAACTTAAAGACTTTTTATTTTTAAAGTTTTCAACAAAGTGGTAAAAAATGGAGCTAAGTGGGAGGAAGTGGTAGAATTCTTGTAATTTTACATTCAATTTTTCAGCGATAGTTTTGATGATCAGTTTGTTAGGAGAGTACGATTGTAAAATGGATGCAAAGGGTCGCATAATGCTTCCTAATGGCCTAAAAAAACAGCTGGAAACTTTAGTCCATGAGGGGTTTGTAGTGAATAGAGATATTCATGAACCTTGCCTAGTTCTCTATCCGCACGCTGAATGGTCCAAAGTGGCGAAACAACTTTCTAAGCTGAATCGATTCATTAAAAAAAATGCACTCTTTATTAGAAAATTTAATAATGGAGCGACTCCAATAACCTTAGATGGAACAGGCAGACTGCTCATCCCAAAAACATTATCAAAAACGGCATCACTTGAAAAAGAAATAAAAGTGATTGGTAACGGAGAGCGAATCGAGATCTGGTCAACCAAAAATTACGAGCAAATGCTCGAAAGCGAAGAGTTTGATTTCTCTCAACTCGCAGAGGAAGTCATGGGTGATATAAGTCCTGAATCGGATGACTAAATACCACACTCCAGTATTATTTCAAGAAAGCATAGAGGGTCTCTCTCTCCAAGAAAACGGGTGTTACGTCGATGTAACTTTTGGCGGAGGCGGTCATTCTCATGGCATTCTCAAAGCTGAAGAATCTACTCGGTTAATTGCTTTTGACCAAGACCCAGATAGTCACGAAAATGAAATTGACAGCGATCGTTTTACACTGGTTAAGCAAAATTTTCGTTACCTAAAAAACAACCTTAGAATGCTTGGAGCAAATCCAATTGATGGTTTGCTTGCTGATCTTGGCGTTTCTTCTTATCAATTTGACATTCCAGACCGTGGTTTTAGCACACGATTTGATGGGCCACTAGATATGCGTATGAACCCTCAACAAACAGGTTCGGCTGCAGATATTCTAAATTCCAAAACGCAAGAAGAACTTACTACAATTTTTCGTCTTTATGGTGAAATCAATAACGCATGGAAACTAGCAGGAGCAATTGTGATGGAGCGTGAGTTAGTGAAATTCAAGACAACAGATCAGCTAAAAGCAATCGCCAAACAATTTACCCCAGAGAAAAAGATAAACCAATATCTAGCTCAAGTATTTCAAGCGTTAAGAATTGAAGTAAATAATGAATTAGAGGCTTTAAAGGACCTCCTTATTCAATCTACTGATGTTTTAAAGCCCAACGGAAGATTAGTATTCATTTCATATCATTCATTAGAAGATCGTTTAGTCAAGAACTTCTTCAGAACGGGAAACTTTGAAGGAACGCCAGAAAAAGATTTTTATGGAAATCTAATCCGACCTCTCGAGCCAGTAAATCGAAAAGTAATTACACCATCCGAAGAAGAATTAAAACAAAATCCACGGTCTCGCAGTGCTAAACTTAGAATAGCTGAAAAACGATAATGGCCGCAGAAACAAATACCGCTAAAAAGAAACGCAGCATCGTTGCCGACTTGGTGAATGGGAACATTCTAACTCGAGAAACGGTTATCGACCATCTTCCCTATTTCTTGTTTTTGGCATTACTGGCATTGGTATATATATCAACAGGGTTTCTTGCTGAGGAAAATGTCAGGAACCTAAACGCAGTGAATGGAGAAATTAAGGAACTGAGAAGCGAATACATCACCATTAAGTCAGAATTAATGTACCGAAGCAAGCAAAGCGAGGTCATTAAAATAATAATTGAAAAGGATTTAGGGTTAGAAGAGTCCTTTGAGCCACCAAAGAAAATAGTAAAAGCAAAAGCCGATGAGTAAGCAGCAGAAGCTCATACGGAGGGTTTACCCCATTTACATGCTGCTCATTCTATTTGGTTTTGGCATTCTCTTTAAAATAGGTCAAGTCCAATTTATTGAAGGAGATCACTGGCAAGAACTTGCTAAATCTTACTCTACAAAGCATAGGAAAATTGATGCAATACGCGGAAATATTTATGCTTCAGATGGCAGCCTAATCGCTACATCTGTTCCAAAATATGAAGTACGATTCGATTTGAATGCCGAGGCAATCACCGATGAGCTATTTGCAAAGCACATTGATTCCCTTTGTCTTGAATTGTCATTACTACTTCCTGAAAAAGCTAAAAATCAATGGAAATCCGAACTGACTCAAGCTCGAAAAAATGGAGCTAGATACCATCTCATTCGCCGTAAGCTTTCTTATACACAAATTAAGAAAATGAGACTATTTCCCATTTTTAGTCGCGGGAAATACAAAGGCGGATTTATTTCTATTCAACAAAACAAAAGAGAAAAACCATTTCAAGTTTTAGCCTCTAGAACCATCGGTTATAGCCGAGACAATTCCAAACCTGTTGGGCTGGAAGGAGCTTACAATAAGATACTGAGTGGTACTCAAGGGCTTCAATTAATGCAGAAAATTGCTGGTGGAATCTGGATGCCTATTGAAGATGAAAACGAAATTGAGCCTGAAGATGGTTCAGATATCATTACAACGATAGACATTAACATTCAAGACGTTGCGGAAAACGCTCTATTGGAGCAGCTTATTAAGCAAGACGCTGATCATGGCTGCGTCGTTCTTATGGAAGTGGCTACAGGTGAAGTAAAAGCAATTGCCAACCTCAATAAAACTAAAAGCGGTGGATACTGGGAAACTTACAATTACGCAGTTGGAGAAAGCACAGAACCAGGATCAACATTTAAACTAGCTTCATTAATTGCAGCACTAGAAGATGGATATATAGACCTTGACGATAGTGTAGAAACAGGGAACGGCATGTACAAATTCTACGATCGGAAGATGTATGACTCTAGAGTTGGGGGCTATGGTAAAATAACGATAAAACGCGCCTTTGAAGTTTCTTCAAATATTGCTGTAGCTCGTACTATTAGTGAGAATTACAGAAATAATCCACAAAAATTTATTGATCGATTATATAAGATGAACCTTCATCAAAAACTGGGAATCGAAATCTACGGAGAAGGTGAGCCGCGAATTAAATCAGCGAATGATCCCACATGGAGCGGTATTTCACTTCCTTGGATTTCTCATGGCTATGAAGTGTCTCTAACTCCACTTCAAATTCTCTCATTTTATAATGCAGTTGCAAACGATGGAAAAATGGTTAAACCTCGTTTTGTAAAAGAGATACGCAAAGTTGGGAAGCCAATCAAAACATTTGGCCCAGAAGTAATAAACCCGGCAATTTGCTCAAAAGCAACTATTGAAAAAGCAAAAGCAATGCTTGAAGGGGTTGTTCAACAAGGAACTGCGACCAACTTAAAAAATGCCAATTTTAAGATTGCAGGAAAAACAGGAACTGCTCAAATCTATAATGCAAAAACCGGATATAAAAACGACAAACAAGTAAGCTACCAAGCATCATTTGTTGGCTATTTCCCAGCCAACAACCCTATGTATAGCTGTATAGTGGTAGTGAATGCGCCTTCAAAAAACGTGTATTACGGAAACCTTGTTGCAGGTCCAATATTCAAAGAAATTGCCGACAAAGTTTATGCTACTAGTATTCAATTGCATGAGGAAATCAAAAACACTGCACAATTCGCCGAACGCACACCTATACCTGTTTCCAAAAACGGTAATCGTTACGACTTAAACAATGTTTACTCCGAATTAAAGGTTCCGTCATTACAAAATGGAGAAAATGCAACTTGGGTTGCCGCTTCCACGGGTCGAGATAAGGTGACATTATACAAGCGTGTTTTTAAGGCCGGAATTATTCCAGACTTCATTGGAATGGATTTAAAAGATGCCGTTTATATCATTGAAAACATGGGCTTAAAAGCTGATTTCATAGGTAAAGGAATTATAAAAGAACAAACTCCAAACGCAGGAACCAAGGTTGAAAATTTTGATCGAGTAAAACTCATTCTTACCTAAATGAAATTACTAAAAGACATATTGTATCGTGTACCTATGAACCGAGTAGTGGGTTCAACCAATATCGCTATTCAAAACATCTGCTTTGATTCTAGGGAAGTTGGACAATTCTCAGTTTTTGTGGCCATTCGAGGAACTCAAAGTGACGGACATGACTATATTCAAAAAACCGTAGAAGGAGGCGTTTTAGCTGTTGTATGCGAACAAGTCCCTGAAGAAACGGTCGAGAATGTAACCTACGTCGAGACCAAGGATAGCAATAGTGCAATAGCATTAATGGCCTGTAATTTCTACGAAAATCCTTCCAACGAATTAAAGCTTATTGGAATAACCGGCACCAACGGAAAAACTACAACAGTGACCATTCTTCACCAGTTGTTCATGAACCTTGGTCATAAGTGCGGCTTGCTTTCAACTGTTGTAAATAAAATTCAACGTGAAGAAATTCCTTCTACTCACACTACCCCAAATCCAATTGAATTAAATCGTCTACTAAGACAAATGGTAGATGAGGGCTGCAGTCATTGTTTTATGGAAGTAAGCTCTCATGCCCTAGTACAGCGTCGTACCGAAGGTTTGAATTTCAAAATAGGAATCTTCACCAACATTACACATGACCATCTAGATTATCACGGCACATTTGATGAATATATCAAAGCCAAAAAAATGCTATTCGATGATTTAGGAACGAACAGCTACGCTCTATTGAATCGTGACGATTTTCACAATGAAGTGATGGTTCAAAACACAAAAGCCAAGGTCTTTACATACGGCTTGAAAACCATGGCCGATTTCAAGTGTAAGATCATTGAAAATGATTTTACAGGACTGCTTTTAAATGTAGAAAACAAAGAAGTTTGGACAAGACTTATTGGAAGATTTAATGCTTATAACGTCCTAACCGCATATTCAACAGCTAAGCTTCTAGGTGAAGACTCTACCGAAGTTCTTACTGAAATCTCCAATCTCACTCCCGTTCGTGGGCGTTTCCAACAAATAAAAGGCAGCAGTGGAATAACAGGAATTGTAGACTACGCTCACACTCCAGATGCTTTATTAAAAGTTCTGGAAACTATAAATGAAATTAAAACAGACGACCAGCAGGTGTTTACAATAATTGGCTGTGGTGGAAATCGGGACAAGACTAAACGTCCAGAAATGGCGAAAATAGCTGTACAAAACAGCAATAAAGTTATCCTAACATCAGATAACCCAAGAAATGAAGATCCTGAGTCCATAATTATGGATATGGAAAAAGGTGTTGATCCCGTAAACTCGAGGAAAACATTGGCTATTACAAATCGAAAAGAAGCAATAAAAGCTGCAGTAAGCCAGGCAAAGCCAAACGATATCATTCTTATTGCCGGAAAAGGACACGAAACATACCAATTAATTGGAGACCAGGTGCTTGACTTCAATGACATGGAAATTCTTACTGAGTACCTAAAACAATTTGCTTCGTAATGCTATACTATCTATTTCAATATCTAAATTCAATTGACTTCCCCGGAGCGGGGGTATTCAATTACATCACTTTTCGATCAGCTGTGGCTGTAATTCTATCCCTAATAATATCAATGGTTTTTGGTAAGAATATAATTGGGTGGTTGCAAAAAAATCAGTTTGGTGAAACAGTAAGGGACTTAGGTCTAGAAGGTCAAATGGCCAAGCAGGGAACGCCAACTATGGGCGGACTAATCATTCTTGCATCAATACTAGTTCCCACAATATTGGTTGGCAAACTAGATAACGTTTATGTGCAAATCATGATTATTTCAACAATAGGATTCGGAATAATTGGATTTACAGATGACTATCTAAAGATCAAATACAAAAACAAAGATGGACTTGCTGGAAAATTCAAAATTGTAGGTCAAGTTGCTATTGGATTAGTAGCAGGAGCTATGCTATATTTCAGCGATGGGACAGTTATTCGACACAAAGAACTTGCATCCGATAGCGTCGTTACAAATGAAATTCAAAGTCAATCTGCAACCAATTCGTTTAACAAAGACAGTTACACATGGCAAGAAACCAAAGGACTTAAAACCACCATTCCATTTGTAAAAAACAATGAATTCGATTATATGTGGATTATCAGCTGGATGGGGGATTGGACCAAAGACTTCGGCTGGATTATTTTCTTCCCTATTGTTATCATTATAACCACTGCTGTAAGTAACGGCGCAAATATGACAGATGGGTTGGATGGTCTCGCTACAGGAACCTCTGCTATTATAGGAATTACCTTAGGAATATTCGCCTACCTAAGTGGCAATTACATTTTTGCCGACTATCTCAACATAATGTACATACCAGATTCGGGAGAATTAGTAGTATTTATAGCTGCATTTGTCGGTGCTTGTGTTGGCTTTTTATGGTACAACTCCTACCCTGCTCAAGTATTTATGGGCGACACTGGAAGTTTATCTATCGGTGGCATAATAGCCGTCTTTGCAATTGCAATTCGTAAGGAGTTATTAATTCCAATACTCTGCGGAATCTTCTTAGTAGAAAACCTCTCTGTGCTGATTCAAGTAGGATACTTCAAATACACTAAAAAGAAGTATGGTGAAGGAAGAAGAGTCTTTAAGATGGCACCATTACACCACCACTATCAAAAACTAGGAATACCCGAACCCAAAATTGTTGCTCGCTTCTGGATTGTTGGCATTATGCTCGCCATTATAAGTATTGTAACTCTAAAACTAAGGTAGCGTGGAAAATCTGGTAGTTCTTGGAGCAGGCGAAAGTGGTTGCGGTGCTGCCATTTTGGGTAAGAAAAAAGGTTTTAATGTTTTTGTTTCAGACAAAGGAACAATTTCTAAAAAATCGAAAGACGTTCTTTCACATAATAACATTCCTTTCGAGGAGGAAAAACATTCTGAGCAACAGATTTTAAATGCCCATTTGGTAATTAAAAGCCCCGGAATACCCGATACAATTCCTTTGATTCAAGCAATTGAAAAACAAGGAATTCCAATTCTTGATGAGTTGGAATTTGCTAGTCGGTATTACAAAAAGCCAATAATTGCCATTACGGGATCAAACGGCAAAACAACGACTACTCTATTGACGAGCCACGTTTTCAAAAAAGCTGGTAAAAAAGTAATTGTTGCCGGAAATGTTGGAAAAAGTTTAGCAAAGCAATTAGCAGAAGAAGTAGAGTCTGATTTGGCGATTATTGAAATAAGTAGCTTTCAGTTGGATAGAATTGAAGAATTCAAACCACACATTGCCATTTTGCTCAATATTACTCCCGACCATTTGGATAGATACAATGATGATTTCGAGCAATACGCAGCTTCAAAACTGCGCATTACAAAAAATCAGTCAGATGAAGATTATCTGATTTACAATATTGATGACCCTACAATTTGCCGTTACCTCGAAAGCACAGAAACTAGGGCACAACTTATTCCTTTTTCGTTAGAAAAGCTAGAAGGAACAGGCGCTTGGATAGATAATAAAGATTTAATAATTAATATAAAAACAGGTATAGCAATGTCAATACAAAAATTAGCATTACAGGGAAAGCACAATCTCTACAATTCTATGGCAGCAGGAGTTGCCGGTCGAATACTCGAATTAAGAAAAGAGATTATTCGAGAGAGTTTAAACGATTTTCAAAACATTGAGCACCGATTGGAAACGGTTACTCAAGTGTGTGGCGTAAGCTATATAAATGACTCAAAGGCTACTAACGTAAATAGTACGTGGTACGCATTGGAATCTATGGAAGAACAAACCGTTTGGATTGTTGGAGGAGTAGACAAAGGAAACGATTACGATTCATTAATTCCATTGGTAAAAGATAAGGTTAAGGCAATTGTGTGCTTAGGGGTAGATAACTCCAAAATACACGCTGCATTTGGTCACCTAGTAGAGGATATTTTCGATACTCAAAGTATGTATGATGCAGTAAGAGCTGCTTACAGTTTAGCTAAAAAAGGTGATTCTGTATTATTATCTCCTGCTTGCGCCAGTTTCGATTTATTCGAAAACTATGAAGATAGAGGTCGTCAATTTAAAGAAGCTGCAAAAGGACTATAATTGAAAACAATTCTAAAATATTTCAAAGGGGATAAGGCCATTTGGCTAATCGCGCTAATGCTAGCGGTGTTTAGTTTGTTACTGGTGTATAGCTCAATTGTTACCTTGGCATACAAACACCATGGCGGCAATACTGCGTATTACCTTTTCCGTCATGGAATATTCTTAGGACTTGGTTTTGTGATGATGTACGTTACTCACAAAATGAAGTACTCCTACTTCTCAAGAATTGCACAACTGCTATTATATGCTTCAGTACCATTATTGTTACTCACGCTGCTTATTGGCTCAAATCTCAATAATGCAAGTAGATGGTTAACTATCCCTGTTATAAATCAGTCATTTCAGACATCAGATTTAGCTAAGCTGGGATTGATAATGTACACCGCTCGTATGCTTTGGTTAAAAAAAGAAGTTCTGCACGATTTCCGTCAAGCGTTTATACCCATCATTATACCTGTTGGTGTGGTATGCGCGTTGATACTTCCTGCGAACTTCTCAACAGCAGCGGTACTTTTTAGTGCCTGTATGATTCTAATGTTTATTGGTGGTATTCCCATCAAACATTTCCTTTCGCTCGTTCCTGTAGGCGTTGTTGCCCTTTCCCTGATTTTTCTAATAGCTCAATTTGCACCTCAGGTTTTTCCAAGAGCTGAGACCTGGAAGAAAAGAGTAGAACGCTATGTCGGTGATAAAAATGCAGAAGATATAGCGGGAAACTATCAAGTAGCACAAGCCAAAATCGCCATTTCTAATGGTGGTATTGTTGGACGTGGACCAGGCAACAGCACACAAAGAGCTTTTCTTCCTCACCCTTACTCTGATTTTATTTATGCAATTGTTCTCGAAGAATATGGTGCGTTGGGGGGCGTGTTTATACTCCTACTCTACATTATTTTGTTTTTTAGGACTATCAAAATGTCTACTAAAACAGACAAGCCATTTCCGCAATTGCTAGCCATTGGCATTAGCTTTTTAATGGTCTTTCAAGCGCTTATCAATATGGGAGTTGCTGTTAATTTATTACCTGTAACAGGACAGCCACTACCATTAATGAGCATGGGAGGAACCTCCACTTGGTTTACATGTATTGGGTTAGGAATAATCCTGAGTGTAAGCCGTGGAATAGATTTAGAAAATAGTACAAAAACTAAACTTGATGACTATGCCATCGCCTAGAGTTATCATATCTGGAGGAGGCACAGGGGGGCATATATTTCCTGCCATTGCAATCGCAAATGCTATTAAAGAGCAGGCACCTAAAGCAGAAATATTGTTTGTTGGCGCTCAGGGCAGAATGGAAATGGAAAAAGTTCCCGCTGCAGGGTTTCCAATCGAAGGGCTTTGGATTAGTGGATTTCAACGATCGTTGAGTCTAAAGAATCTTATGTTTCCAATCAAACTGCTTCAAAGTTTACGAGCTGCCAAAAAAATTATAAAAAAATTCAAACCCGATCTAGTTATTGGGACAGGTGGTTATGCCAGTGGTCCAGTGCTGCGAGTTGCAACCAAAATGAAAATCCCAACTTTGATTCAGGAACAAAATAGCTATGCTGGTATCACTAACAAAATTCTAGGAAAATCAGTCAATAAAGTCTGTGTTGCATTTGAAAATATGGACAGATTTTTTCCAGCTGATAAGATTATTCTTACAGGAAATCCAGTACGAAAAACAGTCATTGAAATAGAAGGGAAGCGACAAAAGGCTCTAGAATTCTTCGGTTTGACTTCCGATAAAAAAACAATATTAATTATTGGTGGTAGCCTCGGTGCTAAGGCAGTTAATGATGCTATTCTTCCGCAAATAAATCGATTTGTCGATGAAGACGTACAGCTCATTTGGCAAACGGGAAAAGTAAGTTATGATGATGTTGCTGAAGGAACAAAAAGCTTAAAAACCAAAGGCATTAAGGTGCACCAATTCATTGCCGACATGGACTTGGCATACGCTGCTGCTGACTTGGTGATTTCTAGAGCCGGAGCTATTGCTGTTACCGAAATCGTTCTAACAAAAAAGCCCACAATTCTAGTTCCTTTGCCAAGTGCAGCTGAAGATCATCAAACAAAAAACGCCTTGGCTTTAACCCAACATGATGCTGCAATATTGGTAAGTAATGCTCAGGCCGCGAGCTTACTCACAGAAAAAGCTTTAGAGCTTGTCAATGATGGGCAGGAACTCAAAAAACTAGCCGACAACATTGCACCATTTGGATTACCAAACTCAGCGGAGATTATAGCAGCCGAAGCACTCAAATTAACCAACTTCTAATGGACGTTCACAAGGCAAAAAATATATTCTTTTTGGGCATTGGAGGAATCGGTATGTCTGCTATTGCTAGGTATTTTCACCAAAAGGGAATTAATGTCTCCGGTTACGATAAAACCTATTCTAAGATAACCAATGACCTTGAAGAAGAGGGGATTCCAATAGTCTACACTGACGAAACAAATACGATATCTAAAGAAATAGATCTTGTTATTTGGACGCCAGCAATTAAACCAGAACACCCTTTATACCAACACTTTAAAATAAATACAACCTCCATTCTAAAACGTTCTGAAGTACTTGGTCAATTAACGCACAGCTACAAAACTATTGCAGTTGCAGGCACTCACGGAAAGACATCTGTGTCTACCTTAATAGCTCATATTTTTAACAATAGTGATTTAGGTTGCTCTGCATTTCTAGGTGGAATCTCAACCAATTTTGATTCCAATTTTTTATACAATCCCAATTCTCAATTTTGTGTAGTAGAAGCGGATGAATTCGATAGATCTTTCTTGAGACTTAATCCATTTATTAGCGTTATCACCTCTTGCGATGCCGACCATTTAGACATCTATGAAGATGCTGCAGACCTGCGAGCAACGTTTTCAAGCTTTGCTGCTAAAACCAATCCTAAAGGAGTGTTACTCGTTAAAAAAGGACTTCCGCTTTACTTACCAGCTACACCAAAAAACTACAACTATAGTATCAACGAAAGTGCGGACTTCAACTCAACCAATATCCAATTCGACGGGAATAAAACCTCCTTTAATTTCAATTTTTCCCAACAGCGAATTGAAGATCTGATAAGTTATTTTCCTGGAGAACATAATATAGAGAATGCCACTGCAGCAATCGCAGTAGCAGCTTGGGCCGGAATTTCTACCGAACAGATTCGGGCAGCGTTAGAAAGCTTTAAAGGTGTTAAACGTCGATTTGAATATATTATAAATGAGCCAGATTTGGTGTTTATTGATGACTATGCACACCATCCCGAAGAATTACGTGCTGTACTTCTATCACTAAAATCGATGTATCCAGGCCAAAAAATAACTGGGATATTTCAACCACATTTATACAGTCGTACACGAGATTTTGCTGAAGAATTTGGTAAAAACTTATCGTTGTTAGATGAGCTTTTACTACTAGATATTTACCCAGCTAGAGAGGATGCAATTGAAGGAATTGACTCTGAAATGTTACTTAGTAAAGTAGTTATTAAAAACAAGACGTTAGTAAAAAAGGACGAACTCATCTCAGGTACAGCGCTTAAAAACAAAAATTTACAAATAGTAATTACCTTAGGGGCGGGTGATATCAGTGCACTCGTTGAGCCTCTGAGAGTCACCCTATTAAAGCAAAAGAGTTGAAAAGAGCATTGGAAATATTTTCTTGGATTGCACTGCTTGGCGGTGTGACTGCTCTTGTTGGGTTTACTCAAAAGCAAAAAGGCTCGCAATCGTTGAGCACTATTTCTATTAATATAGATAAGCCAGCGACCTCTCGCTTTGTCACTTCTGAGGACATTAAGACCTTGTACTCGAATCTAGGTTATCAATTCGAAAACCAAAACTTATCGGCAATCGATATTCACCAGTTGGAAACGCTACTAAAAAATAATTCATCAGTTGAAAAGGCGCAGGTATATCATTCCATCAGCGGCAAATTAATTGTTGAGATAAAAGAACGCACGCCGATTATTCGCTTGTATAACACTCAAAATGAAAGTTTTTACCTCGATAAATTTGGCAGTCTTATGCCACTTTCTAATAAGTATGCAGCGCGTGTACTAATTGCTAATGGTGCAATTAATATCCCATTCTCAACAGTTCACCAATTAGAACATTTAGAAGGTAGGCTGAATAAACTTTTTAGAAAACAAAATACTACCGCGGTTGAAAATACTCAGCTTATTACTCGATTGAAGTTGGAAGAGGATAACCTTACTGGAGCTGCTCAACTAAAACAACTGTTTGATTTAGCGCATTTTATTAGCAATGATAAATTTTGGAACTCGCAAATTTCTCAGATTTTTGTAAACAAGAACAATGATGTTGAAATGATTCCAAGAGTTGGCAATCATAATATTGTCCTTGGAGAAGCTACGGAATTAAAAGAAAAGTTTGAAAAACTCCTTATATTCTATAAAAAAGGACTAAATAATACTGGGTGGAATAACTATTCCGCTATCAATTTAAAGTACAAAAATCAAGTTGTCTGCACTAAACGATAAATTATGTCTATACCCAATGAATTCGTAGTAGGTCTCGATATAGGAACTACAAAAATTGCTGCTTTAGTTGGTCGCAAAAATGAACACGGAAAACTAGAAATTCTAGGAATGGGAAAAGCGCCATCTCCCGGGGTAAATCGAGGTGTGGTTACGCATATCACTCCAACTGTTGAATCCATCCGTGAAGCTATTAGATTAGCTGAAGAAAAATCAGGTGTCACGATTCGTGAAGTAAACGTTGGTATAGCTGGACAACATATTCGAAGCATTCAACATAGAGGGGTTAAAATTAGAGACAGCTTCGAAGATGAAATCTCACGACAAGACGTAGAAGCCCTAAGAAAAGACATGTTCAAACTGGTTATGCAACCAGGAGAGAAAATCATTAATGTAATTCCACAAGAGTATATCGTAGATAACGAACAGGGAATTACAGATCCAATTGGCATGTCAGGCGGTAGGTTAGAAGCTAACTTCCATGTAATAATTGCTCAAGTTGCGGCGGTAAACAACATTAAAAAATGCGTTGAAAAGGCTGGACTTAACGTTTTAGACATCACTTTAGAACCAATAGCTTCAGCACAATCCGTTTTACACGAAGAAGAAAAAGAAGCTGGAATTGCCCTAGTTGACATAGGTGGTGGAACTACTGATTTAGCAATATTCCAAGACAATATTATTCGCCATACTGCGGTAATTCCATTTGGAGGAAACGTTATTTCAGAAGATATTAAGGAAGGGTGTTCCATTATTAGAAGACAAGCAGAGCTCCTGAAATTAAAATTCGGTTCTGCGCTTGCTAGCGAAAACCTAGAAAACGAAATAGTTTCTATTCCTGGACTTCGTGGAAGGCCTGCTAAAGAAATCTCTGTCAAAAACTTAGCGCGTATAATCGAAGCTAGAATGACAGAAATTATAGAACAAGTATATTACGAAATCAAAAACTCTGGATTTGAATCTAGATTAATCGCTGGATTAGTAGTTACAGGTGGTGGCGCTCAGTTGAAGCATATTGCTCAATTATTTGAATTTACAACTGGTATGGATACTCGTATTGGATATCCTACTGAACATTTAGCTGCAGGAACTGAAGAGATTACTAGCCCAAGCTTTTCAACTGGAGTTGGTTTAGTTTTAGAGGGGTATCACATTCACGAATATCAAGCGAAACTTTTAGATAGTAAACCTGAAGACTTGTTGAAGGTGCCAGAAATTGTGCCTGTTATTGATGCTCCTGCCGATACAGTTTCTAACGACGTTGAAGAAACTACTTCTGAAGCGGAAATTGAAGATCCACATGATGACATCACTAGCTTCGGAACTAAGCGAAGCAGCTGGTTTCAAGATTTGTTTGATAAGACAAGAAAATATTTAGAAGAAGACGAAGACTAATAAGAATACTCAAAAACTCAAGTTATGAAGTTCAATTTGCCCAAAGAACAACATTCAATTATTAAAGTAATCGGCATTGGTGGTGGCGGAAGCAACGCCGTAAACCATATGTATCGTCAAGGCATTAAAGATGTCGACTTTATGGTTTGTAATACCGATCAACAAGCATTAGACATAAGTCCTGTTCCCGCTAAAATTCAACTTGGCGCTAGTCTTACATCAGGTTTGGGAGCTGGTTCTAGATCAGAGGTTGGGGAAAATGCTGCCATCGAATCGATTGATGAAATCAAGGAGATTCTTGGCGCACATACAAAAATGATCTTCATTACTGCGGGAATGGGCGGTGGAACAGGAACGGGTGCCGCTCCTATAATTGCACAAGCTGCTAAAGAAATGGGTATTCTTACAGTAGGTATTGTCACGATGCCATTTTCATTTGAAGGAAAAAAACGAAGAAGAAGAGCAGACGAAGGAATTGCAAAACTTAAGAATTGTGTCGACACAATTCTCATCATAAACAATGACAAGTTGCGCGAAATGTTTGGCAACCTTACGCTGGACAATGCGTTTGAGCAAGCTGACAACGTACTAACAACAGCTGCAAGAGGAATCGCTGAAGCGATTACAACTACAGGTAAAATTAACGTTGATTTTAACGACGTAAAAACGGTAATGACTGCTAGCGGAGTTGCTATTATGGGATCTGCAACTGCAAAAGGTGAAAACAGAGCTTCGGTGGCTGTTCAGAATGCTGTTGCTTCACCATTATTGAACGATAACGATATTACAGGTGCATCAAATATTCTATTGAACATTACTTATGGTAAAGATCAAATTTTGTTTGATGAAATAACGGAGATTACAGATTATATAGAAGAAGAAGCAGGTGATGAAGCAGAAGTAATTTGGGGTCATGGAATGGACGACAGATTGGAGGATGATGAGATAAGCATAACCATTATAGCAACTAGCTTTATTGACAGGCCACATGTCTCACAAGAAGTAAAACGTGAGCCAAAACCAATGGTCAAAAGCCTTGATGATGATGTTAAAACTGAATTAACAGCGCCAATTCCAAGTTCTAGTTCTGACAGGCAAAACAGAACAGCACAAGTAAATCTTTTTACGCCAGAAAAAAAAGTGGAACCTAGCGTTGAACAGCCAACACCTAGTGCAATTGAGGGTACTACATTAGAGCCTAAATCGGAACCAGTTGCAGACAAAGCTCCAGAGATTCAAGAAAAGCCTTTAGCAATTGCTAAAACAGTATACAATATAGAAGAACCTAAATCTGAGGAGGAACCAACTGTTGCAGCTTTAGACGAAGAAAACAAAGTAGAACTGTCCAATGTAGTTGAAAATACCGAAGAGGTAGTTGAAACTCCAATAGCTGAAGAAGAAATAATTCGTCACAGTTTAGAAGACGATGCCTATACAACAGAAGATGAAAATTCTTATACCAACCCTTCAGATGAAATAGAAGAAGTTGAAGAAGAATTTGATCTAAATCCAAAACTTAAAACAAGCGACGATAAAACGGCAGCAACTACGATTCAAATTCAAGACAAAAAAGAAGAGGCGCCTCAACCTGAAGCTAATGCTGAAGAGCGTCAAAAATTAGCACAAGATAGAATGGCTCGATTGAGAAACTTAAGTATGCAGCTTAAAACTCCTTCTGGGATATCTTCTTTAGAGGGGCAGCCGGCATTTAAAAGACGCTCTATAGAACTAGACGATGTTTCTCCATCAAACGAATCACAAGTTTCTAGATTAAGTATCAATGAAACGGAAGACGAGAACGGAGAAAAGAAAACAGAAATAAGATCAAACAATTCATTTTTACACGATAACGTAGATTAGATGGCACTAGTAGATGATATAAATAACGACATCAAGATTGCCATGAAGGCAAAGGCTAAAGACACGTTGGAAGCCTTAAGAGCAGTTAAATCTGCTTTGCTGTTAGCTGCCTCTGAAAAAGGTGCGGATGGTAATGTAAGCGAAGATGCGGGTATTACTGTTTTACAGCGATTGGTAAAACAACGCAAAGAAGCGGCTGATGCTTATAACGGGCAAGACAGAGCTGATTTAGCAGACATAGAAATGCAACAAGCAAGCGTTATTGAAACGTATTTACCTGCTCAATTATCGGAAGATGAAGTAGCTAAAATTGTTGAAGACATCATTGCTCAAACTGGAGCTTCTAGTATGAAGGATATGGGAAAGGTAATGGGAATGACTGCTCAAAAATTAGCTGGTAAAGCGGATAACAAATTGGTGTCTAGTTTGGTGAAAGCCAAATTGGGATAAGCCTAACTACAGCAAATGACCCGATTTTTCATTGCAGTAATTCTACTTGCCTTTTGCTCTGCCAACTCATTGGTAGCACAGGATAATAAATGGGAACTCAAAAAAAGCAAAAACTCTGTAAGAGTTTGGACTAAAAAAGCACCTGGTTATACTTTAAAACAATATCGAGCAGCTTGTTTAATAAACGCCAATGCCGATTCCGTTTACAATTTCATTATTGATTTTGATAAACGAACGTCTTGGTATTCAGACAATACCATTTGTAAGGTACTTCATAAGTCCGGAAATTCGGAATTTATCGTCTACTATGCTTATGGGGCTCCTTGGCCCGTGGATGATAGAGATATCATAAGCAAATCCATGTGTAATAAAGAACCTGACGGCAGTTACCTCATCCAACATTCTGCAATTGCCAATTACATACCTAGAGAGAAGAACTATGTGCGCATCGAAAAGGCAACTGGACTATGGAAAATTCGTCAGGTAGACAAAAACACTACCGAAGTTTTTATGGAAGGAAAATCAAATGCCGGCGGTGACGTACCTGAATGGCTGGCCAATATGTTTGTAGAAGACAACCCCTTTAAGAGTTTAACCAACCTTAAAGAACACTTTGAGGTGCAGTGATTACAGAGTACGCATTATATAGGCCAATGCATAATAAGGGGGCCGATTTTCGTGGGATGCTACAGCATTGACTTGACTTTGAAAACCAGAATTACCACTGTGGTTATCAATGTAAATATTAGCATAACCTTTACCGGTAGATTTTCCTGATCCATTTGCCCATGTATATTCATTCGTCCCATCCTCATTTCCTCTTACCCTACTAGGTATCGAATGAGTATGACCATTATCTCCTCCTGTATGCCCATGATTTATAGAGTGTTGGTGATGAGGTAGAGCTGATTGTGATTCTGTGAGCGTAACGCTATTTAAACCTCCTTCGTTGTTCACGGAGTAGGCTGCTCCAGCTCCTACTACAAATTTATCTCTTAAATCAGGGGTTCCATTACCTCCATCACACAATTTCCACCCAGCAGGAATTGCACTTACGGCACCTTTCCACATGATGATACCTCCAATAGGAGTAATTCCATAACCTTTAAAACCAGTTGCTTTAATTTGACCATTAACATGCAATTTTTCTTGCGGAGCAACTATACCTATCCCAACATTTCCGTAGTTAGCCATTCCAACACTTCCAACAGTAGCACCTGGATTTACCGTCATTGTAGTCATATCCGCAACACTTGCATTATTACTTTTTCGGTATTCCGTTTTCCAAGGGTTCATTGCATACCATTTTGTATTACCCGAGGCTCCATTACCATATCCTACAAAAAGAATATCAAGGGTAATATCATAAACCATCATTCCCTGGGAAAACCCAGTACCAGTGCTCATTGCCTCACGCTGAGTAGTAGAT
>Ga0075118_10000766_pt1 | contig 26738 bp, 28 predicted proteins | sample AntAceMetag02UKE_FD_69794 | JGI IMG/M metagenome (GOLD analysis project Ga0075118, IMG submission 69794) | Saline lake microbial communities from Ace Lake, Antarctica - Antarctic Ace Lake Metagenome 02UKE | ecosystem: Environmental > Aquatic > Non-marine Saline and Alkaline > Saline | place...
AACCAGCCGCCGTATGGTCGAGGCGTGGCTCCGGGCATCACGACCGGCTGGATGAGCCCACCAAAGCCTGACGTGTCGCCTGCATCGCGGTTGCCGAATGCGCCTTCGCGAACATCAATGACGTTGAGCAGTTGTGTGGGTGGTGTGACCCGACCCGCAGCCACCTCAAGGCCTGCCTCGTGCGGGGTGAGCGCCGTCGTGTCGCCCTCGGGCTGCTGCGTGGTGTCACTCACGGGAGCAGACCCCGCATTTCTAGGGTTGCCGGGGCAGTGAGTGCCAGGCTCTCCTGAATGTCTTGGGCCTTGATGGCGTTGACACCGAGCTTGGTTGCCTGAATTTCATCGTGCAGTTTCAAAATCGCATCGATGAGCATCTCAGGTCGTGGTGGGCAGCCGGGTAGGTAAATGTCGACCGGCACAACGTGATCAACCCCTTGCAGGATCGCGTAGTTATTGAACATCCCACCGCTGGAGGCGCACACACCCATCGCCAATACCCACTTGGGATTGGCCATCTGATCATAGATTTGGCGGAGCACCGGGGCCATCTTCTGGCTCACCCGCCCGGCCACGATCATCAGGTCGGCCTGACGTGGGGAGGCTCGAAACACCTCCATCCCGAAGCGGGCAATATCGTATCGGGGTCCACCCACGGCCATCATTTCAATGGCGCAGCAGGCTAGGCCGAACGTGGCCGGCCACAACGAACCCTTCCGCGCGTAACCGGCAACCTGCTCAACGGTCGTCAGCAACACTCCCGACGGTAATTTCTCTTCCAGGCCCATAACGTCACGCCCTCTCGTCTCTGAGGATCTCGTTGTTGCCGGTCATCACCATCACAGTGTCCCCGCTAGTCCCAATCCAGGCCACCGCGGCGCCATTCATAGACGTAGGGCACCGCAAGATTGACCAAGAACAGCATCATCGCGATGAAGGCAAACAATCCGAGCTGGTCAAAAGCAACGGCCCAGGGGTAGAGAAACACAATTTCAATATCGAAGATGATGAACATCATGGCGGTGAGGTAGTACTTCACCGGGAATCTACCGCCACCCAACGGCTGCGGGGTGGGCTCAATGCCGCACTCGTAGGCATCGACCTTGGCCCGGTTGTAACGCTTGGGGCCGGTAAAACTGGTGAGGGTGACGCTGAAAACCGCGAACCCAGCCGCCAGCAGTGCCAGAACGAGGATGGGGGCGTATGCGTTCACCGGACCACGGCTCCTTCATCGCAGGCAACAGGCGGACATGAGACGGGCATGGGGCGGGCAGCAGACGGACAGCAGGCAAACAATGCCGGCCAGATCTTAGCCCCCGGCCATAACGGCCAAAGTCTAGCCACGCCTGGCCAGCACGTTGGGTGCCCCCTGAACTCCTGCTCCCCACCGGGTCGTGCGTGAGCTATTCGGCCCGGAATCCTCGATGCACAGCCACGATTCCACCGCTCAGATCCAGCCAGGACACCCGCTGCCAGCCCACCTGCAGCATGCGTTGGGCTAGTTCGTCTTGACTTGGCCATGCCCGAATTGACTCAGCAAGATAGACATACGCGTCCGGGCTCGAGGTCAGGCTGCGTGCGACGGCGGGCAGGGCCCGCATGAGGTACTCGGTGTACAGGGTGCGCACGGGTCGCAAAACAGGATGTGAGAATTCGCACACCACCACTCGCCCTCCGGGGCGCACGACTCGCAGCATCTCGGCCAAAGCTTGGTCAGCATCCACGGTGTTACGTAGTCCGAAAGAGATCGTGACCGCGTCAAAAGTGTGATCACCGAAGGGCAGGCGCAGGGCGTCCCCGGCCACAAAGGGCAACTCGGGCTCACGGCGGCGACCCACGGTGAGCATGCCAATGGAGAAGTCACACGGCACGACATAGGCGCCACGGGCCAGGAAGGGCGCACTCGACGTGCCCGTGCCCGCAGCAAGATCAAGCACCAGGTCGCCGGGCGCAGGGGCAACGGCATTCACCACCGCACGGCGCCACAGTCGTGTTTGGCCAAGGGCCAACACATCGTTGGTCAGGTCGTAGCGGCCGGCAACCCCATCGAACATCTGGGCTACCTCATCGGGCTGGCGGGTCAGATCAGCGGCTGGCACGAACACATGGTTGCAGGTGCTGAGTCGCTGCGCTGGCCGTACCCTGTGGAGTTGTGTCCACTCCTTTGCGCTCCTCGGCTGATCTGCCACCGGCTGGCTTCCAGCCTGCGGGTGCATCAGTGCGCACGTGGGAGATCACCGATCCGCAAACGCTGCTGAACCGGCTGCCCGATGTGGATGCACTCGCATGGGTGCGGCGAGGTGAAGGTCTCATCGGTTGGGGTGTCGTTGCTTCCCTGCAGGTCACCGGTGACGAACGGTTCAGTCGGGCGCAGCGGTGGTGGCATGAGTGGTTGCGCACAGCACACATCGATGACCCCATCAAACAAGCCGGCACAGGCCCCGTTGCGTTTGCCTCTTTCACCTTTGACCCCAACGCAAGCCAGGACCCCGACGTAGGTGACGCTGCGGTATCGCAGGTGGTGATCCCGCGTGTGATTCTCGGCCGTCGCGATGGGCGGGCGTGGATCACCGTCATTGAAACCTCAACAACGCCATCGGCAAAAACGCGCGACGAAACGGATCTCCTCACTCCGGTAAGCCTGCCGCTAAAGCCGGTGGACATCACCTGGCAGGAAGGCTCGGTTTCAGTTGAAGACTGGCAAAAAGCTGTCGCCGGCGCTATCGACCGGATCCATGAAGGCGAACTGGACAAGGTCGTTCTCGCCCGCGATGTCGTGGCCACCTCCTCCGCACCCATCGACCCCCGCTACCTATTGCAACGACTTGGTGAGGACTACCCCGAGTGCTGGACGTTCCAGGTTGCCGGCCTGATCGGCGCCACCCCGGAACTCCTGGTGCGCCGCAACGGGGATGAAGTCATGTCACGGGTGTTGGCCGGCACCGTTAACCGTCTCGGCGATGAGTCTGAGGATGCGAGTTTGGCCACAGCGTTGCTCGGCAGTGGGAAAGATCTCGCCGAACACGAATATGCGGTGCGCTCGGTTGCGCGGTCTCTATCTACCCACTGCACCGATCTGCAGGTACCGGCACGACCCCGGGTGTTACGCCTACCCAACGTGCAGCACCTCGCCACCGATGTCACCGGACAACTGGTTGACGATGCTCCCGTTCTTGCCCTCGCCGCCTCGCTGCACCCCACCGCTGCGGTCTGCGGCACCCCAACCGAGCGAGCATTCGCCCTAATCAGCGATTTGGAGGGCATGGATCGGCAACGGTATGCCGGACCGGTCGGCTGGTTCGACTCACGCGGTGATGGTGAGTTCGGTATTGCCCTGCGTTGTGCGCAACTGTCCGCCGACCGTCGATCGTTGCGGCTCTTCGCCGGCTGCGGCATCGTGGCCGGGTCTGATCCAGAACTAGAGCTGGCCGAATCACAGGCCAAGTTCTTGCCCATCCAGCAATCGGTTGGCTTTCCCTGACTGGTCGACACATCAGCACCACATCAGGACTTTGCGCCTGAGGACTGACCGACCGGCCTACATTGGGTAGATGGCCGATCGCAGGGATGTTGAGCAGCGTCGTGAACGCATCCTGGCTGCCGCCGCAGAACTGCTTGAGACCCGCGGTGTCGCGAACGTCTCTCGGCGTAGCGTCGCCCAGGCAGCAAAAGTCACTATCCGGTCCGTTTCAGCCGTTGGATCGCACCGAATGGACCTGCTGCGCGAGGTAGTCAGCGGCCTACCTTTTCCGCCTACCTCCCAGCGCATTCAACAGCAGGCCGCCGATGCCGCCGACGACCCGATGGACACGATCTTGACCGTCGCTCGTGATGCGTTCGGTGCGCCGGCCTCGGTGTGGGATGTCCGCGAACTGCAGGCCGTTGTGCTGGCCCCCTTCGACGATGCGCTCGCCGAAACAGTGCGCGAACGAATATCGCTGCGCTGGGAAGCAGCCGCCGCAGTCGTTGGTCAATTGCGCGGCGCCGGTGCGGTGGACGCAGATATTGACGATGACGCTGCAACGCTGCACCTACTCGCTGTCGGCGCCGGCCTTGCCCTCCTGGAACCGCTTGTGCCGCAATCAACAGAGGCGGCCGCGTGGCTCAGCCTTGTCTCTCGACACCTAGAATCCCTTGCCGCAGTAGATCCGCCTGGTCTCGCCTACGATGGTCCGCGGATTCCGTGGCGCGTCCGAGTCTTGGCTTCGGCTACACCCGGAGCAACTGCTCGAGTGCTTCGCGTACTCGCACTCATGCGCGCCGATGTGCGCAGCATGCTCAGCCACACCCATGCCCAAGACCAGCAACTGCTCGACCTGGTCTTGGATGTACCGGCCAACATCACCGGTGACGCAATCGAATCGGCACTGGCATCGGTGTCACGTCGGTCAATCGTGATGCGCGGCTCCAGCGACGATGCTCAAGATCTCTTTACCCAGGTGTTAGACGGTGCTACCGATTTGGTGGCCAATCCAGATTCTGCACCGGCCGCAGCCGCAGCCCTAGCCCTTGCAGACTCTTGGCGGGTCTTGCCCGCGTCGTCTGGGCCAGACTCCTCCGCTGAGGTGATGCGGTTGCAGTGGACCCCGGACCTGCACGTTGTTCTGACACGCAAAGCCGCACCATTCGTTGACGTTGAACGGCAGCGGGCATCTGCACTCCTTCGGCTTGTGGACGCACTGGCCAGCAAGCCGGAGGGGACAGGCGGATTCGGTTGGCGGATCACGCTCAAAGGCGGCGTCCCCATCGATATCCGACTCGCTCGACCGGCCGATGCCGATGCTGTTGCCGCCATGCATGAGCGGTGTTCAGAAGATGCTCGTTATCAACGCTACTTTGCACCCGTGTCCGCTTGGCGCGAAGACCAGTTGCGGCGCCTGGCCGGGGGGCATCGGGGCGCCACCCTCGTCGCCCAAACCCTCGATGGCGACATCGTTGGCCTGGGCAATGTTTTTCCAGAAAGGCCCGATTCAACCCAGTCAGCCGAGCTCGCCGTCATCGTTGAAGACTCCTGGCAAGGCTGGGGTTTGGGAGCGAGCCTGATGCAACGCCTCATCGAACTCGCCGAGCGGATGGAATTTGAAAATCTTGTCGCCTTGGTTTTAGCCACCAACGTCAAAATGATGGCGCTTCTGGAAAATACCGGGATTGACTGGCAGCGCGATGCTGACCCAGAACTACCCGCCACGGTGGTGCGCTTGGTGGCGCGACTAGGAAGTGCCCAACTCCGAAACGACGCTGAGGTTTCGTAGCATGGTCACGACGTCAGCTTCTACGCTGCGCTCCTCACATTGGGCAACAACGATGTGCACTCCGGTGACTGCCCGACACTGAGCCAGCGTTGCGTCAAGTTCAGCCGTATCGTGCACCGTGGTCACCGAAACTCCGGGTGTGGCAAGCAGCTGCGCCACGCCGTAGCCGCGCGGAGTGCCAAACACACGTTCAAAGCAGGCGGCAAACTGCGGTGCCGCCTGCTCAAGTGAATGAAAGATCCCGCCACCGTCATTGTCCACCACCAGGTAGGTCAGGTGGGGTTGTTCTTCGCCCGGAGCGCCGAGGAGACCATTTCGGTCATAGACGGACGTGAGATCTCCGATCAGCGCCAGGGTGTAGCCGCCGTGTCGTAACGCAGCACCCCAGGTGGTGGAGATGATGCCATCGATCCCCGAGGTTCCCCTGTTGGCGATGCAGTGAGCTGAGATATGTCCACCGGCTTCACCCACGTGCCGCATTGGCCAAGAGGGTCCGATCACGAATTGATCCTCCGCGTTGAGCGAAGCCACTGCCTTTCGGGCAACCAGTGGACCGGTAAAGAGTGCCCGCCCGCTCAGGACCCGCTCTACCTGGCGGGCCATGTCTGCATCGGCCCGTATCCATTGGTCCAGCCACACGGTGGGTGCCGGTTCTGCAGGCCAGCGTGTAGGTAAAGCGTCCGCTTTGAATTTCGCGGTGCCGAAGGGATCGCAGTACCAGCCGGTTGGGCGTGGATCGACAACGATGTGCCGATCCACGCTGCGCAGCAGGGACATCACACTGCGGTGGAGACCGACGCGACCCACTGTCACAACCGTTTCCGGGTGATGATCAGCCATGAACTTCTGATCGCCGAGTAACAACGCACCGTGTTGCAGCCCAGCGGAAAGCTGGGGCGCTGACGGTTCCGTCAGAACAGGCCAGCCGGTGCGGGATGCGAACTGGTTGATCGCCGCTGTCGACGCAGCAGAATCCATGCCGGTCACGTCCCCGACCACGATGAGGCCGGTTTCGCCCTGCGCAATTGGATCCCACAACTGTTCATTGATGAGCGGCTGAGCAAATGTCGAGGCGGCTCTGGGTATGGGTTGGCCAAGGGCGGCGGCGAGATCAAAGTCGGGGTCAACCAAGGGCTCATCAAGTGCGATATTCAGGTGCACCGGGCCAGGATGCGCGACATCGGTGGCCACCGCCAAAGCTGCGCGCACAGCATCGGCATCGGCATCGGCATGACCAGTCGAAGCCGGCGCGGTGAGGTCGAACTCAGCCCGAACCGCCGATGCAAATAGGCCCACCTGGTTGATCGTTTGATGTGCCCCCACCCCACGCAAGCGCGGCGGACGATCAGCCGTGAGGGCGATCAGGGGCACGCCGCCGTAGGAGGCCTCCACCACGGCCGGGTGCAGATTGACCGCTGCGGTCCCGGAAGTAGTCACCACGGCCACCGGGCGCGCTGGCCGGGACCCTTTGGCTAGGCCGAGGGCTAAATAGCCGGCTGAACGCTCGTCTATGCGCACGTGCAGGCGCAGCAGTCCCATGCGTTCGGCAGTACTCAAAGCCACGGCGAGCGGCGCCGATCTTGACCCGGGAGCCAGCACCACATCGGTGACCCCGCCAGCGATCAGGGCACGCACGATGTGCACACCTCGGCGTTGGGAGGACAACCGCGACTCAGACACGGGTGAACACTCTCACGCTGGGTCCGGCAACTGTTCGACCAGCGATTCGCCACCGGCCACCCATGCGTCGACAATGCGCTGTCGCCACTGACGCGCCGCATCGTCATCAAGCCGATCGCGTGCCTGCATGAGGGCATCTAAGTCTGGGCTCACCCGTCCAACATCGAGCATGCCATTGATGGGAACCCGAACCGGTTTCACTACATCAGCATCGAGCAGGGCTCCGGTGCCCAGTCCGCTGGCCAAGACGACCCCATCAACAGCCGGCAGTGCAGCAGCCAGCATCACCCCGCTAGTGAGACCCACGGCTGAGTCCAATCCCCCGGATACCACCACGGGCAGGTCGAGATCTTTCACAATTTCCAAGGCACGCCACGCACCGCCGAGTGGACCGGCCTTCACGATGACCACGTCGGCGACCTCTCTCAATTGCGGCGGGCTGAGCTGATCTATGCGCAGCGACTCATCCACGGCAATCGGCACATCTACTCGACTTCGCAGCGCCCGCAGATCTGCCACGGCGCGACAGGGCTGCTCCACATACTGCAACTGATACGCGCCAAGTCGATTGAGTGCGCGCTCGGCAGTAGCAAGATCCCATGCAGCATTGGCATCGATCCGCAGTTCAATGGAACCGACCTCGCCCAGTGACTGCAAGGCCCGATCCGCTGCATCTCGCACGGATACGACCCGGGACTCATCATCGGCCAAGGTTTCACCCGGTGCACCGACCTTAATCTTGATCGTTCGACAGCCCTGATCTAGCACCGCCGCTCTGGCCATGCTGGCGGCTTGGTCTGCACCCACCGCCGGAATGATGGCATTAACGGTGACCGATGAGCGCTGAACCTGTGGCCAGGCCCCAAAGGCCGCCTCGACGGCGCTGGCCAACCACGGTGCCGCCCGATGCGGATCGTAGTCAGCGAACGGCGCGAATTCACCCCAGCCTGACGGCCCTCGCAGCAATACCCCCTCACGCCGGGTGATACCCCGAAACGGCCTTGTTAGCGGTAGGGAAAAGGGCACCGCGTCACGCAGTACGTCAGCGAGTCTGGTGTCCACGGGCTGCTACCGGATAGCTAAAGGCACGGTTAGGGACGCTTCGGGAATTGGCCGAAATCGGGGCGGCGCTTATGGGCAAATGCATCGCGTCCCTCCTGTGCTTCTTCAGACATATAGAACAGCAGCGTTGCATCGCCGGCGAGCTGCTGGATGCCGGCTAGGCCATCGTCGGCGGCATTATGTGATGCCTTGAGCATGCGCAGGGCCAGGGGCGACAGGCTCAGCATGCGTTCGGCCCAGGCCACCGTTTCGTGCTCTAGGTCGACCAGTGGCACCACCGAGTTGACCAGACCCCAGTCATAAGCCTGCTCTGCACCGTATTGGTCACACAACATCCACACCTCGCGGGCGCGCTTTTGTCCGACGATGCGAGCCAGCAAACCTGATCCATAACCACCGTCGAAGGACCCCACCATCGGCCCCGTTTGACCAAACCGGGCATTGCTCGCCGCGATCGTGAGATCGCAGACGACGTGCAACACATGGCCGCCGCCGATGGAGTAACCGGCCACCATCGCAATCACCGGCTTCGGCGTTCGTCGGATTTGAATCTGCAGGTCGAGCACGTTGAGTCTGCCGATCCCCTTGCCCGCTATTTCGTCATCGCCGATGTAGCCATCGTCGCCGCGGATCATTTGATCACCGCCGCTGCAGAAGGCCCAGTCCCCCTGGCCGGTCAAAATTATGACGCCCACGGTGTCGTCATCGCGAGCCCGATTGAGGGCATCAGCGAGTTCGAACAGCGTCTGTGGCCGAAATGCATTTCGCTTCTCGGGACGATTGATCGTCAGTTTTGCGATACCGATCTGTTCACCCGTGGACACTTCATAGCGGATATCCCGATAGTCCCCCACCATTTCCCAGTCGCACCCGGCGGCAATGCTGGAATAGGCCGGATCGGTGTACGCGGGGCTATCCGGCGCAACCACGGGCGGGAGTGTGTAGCGCTGACGAGAGTCGAAATCTTTCGTGGGACTCGTCCCAGGGTCGCCCTGCGTCGTCACGTTCCATCACCTCGTTGATTCGACATTGGTGACCCCCGCTGGAGGTCGGTTGCCCTGCTCATCGGGACGCAGGTTGCTATGACCAACCTAGTCAGGCTTACCCTGCCAAGCATGTCCGGATCCGCCACTGCGCCCATCGAAGTCCTGCGCCTTCCTGCCGGCGTCCGCGGAATGGAACTCGCGCGCGACGCGCTCGCCGGCATTCTCAACGGGGTCACCGGGCCAGCGGTGGCGTTCGTCGCCGACGGTGACGAACGAGCCGCCGACATCCTCGCGCCCGACATTGCACTAGAGGACCCCCGCACAAGCCTGCTCTTGATGACCAGCGGATCCACCGCCGATCCCAAGGGTGTGTGCATCGGCACCGAAAACCTGCTGAGCGCAGCGATCGCGGTCGAGCAGCGGCACGCAGATGTCAAGAATGCCCCCCGCATCCTGGCACTGCCGGTGACCTCAGCCGCCGGGTGCGGGGTCATCGTAAGAGCGCTGGTTTCGCAGATGCCGTTGGTGACAATGCCGAGTATCGGTGGTGCGCAACGCTTTACACCTGCACTGTTTGCCGAAACGGTGACACCATGGATCGATCAGGCACCGCTTGTGTCGTTAGTACCCACCCAGTTACATGCCTTACTCGCCGACCCTGTCACGCGAGGCATCGTGCCCAAACTTGGCCGAGTGCTCCTCGGGGGCGCGCAGGCTCCGGACGCACTGTTGGCTGATGCGTATGCCGCCGGCGTGGATGTGTGTCTTACCTACGGAATGACCGAAACATGCGGTGGTTGCGTACACGATGGAGTCGCACTCCCCGGCGTGGAAGCCAGCCTCGGTAATGACGGAATCATCATGCTGAACGGGCCCATGATTGCGCTGGGCTATCGCCGTCGACCGGACCGCAGCTCTGCGGCCTTCACCGACGCAGGCTTCGTCACCGGCGACGTAGGTGAGATAAGTCACGGCAAACTACGGGTCCTGGGCCGTCGCGACGACATGGTGCAGGTTCGGGGCACGAACGTGTCACTGACCGCGGTTGAAACAGAACTGTTGAGCGCACGTCAGCACAGTGACATCGCCCACATCACCACCGACATCACCGAGGCAACTGTCGTAGCCATTCCCGATCCGGTTGAGGGATGCAAAATCATCGCTGTCCTTGTGGCTGACGCAGAACTCACCGAGGCCGACTTCACTCACCTGCGTGACCTGGTTCGACAGCGCCGGGGTTCTGCTGCCGTTCCGCGAGTGTTCCGACAGGTGCCGCAATTGCCGATGCTTGCTAATGGCAAGATCGACCGGCTAGCGGTGCACAACATCGTCGGCTAACAATCGTTAGCTCACAATCGTCGGCTAGCCCAATACCTGCGCCAAGAGAGGAACCTACCCGTGGCAACCCTGGGAGAGTGGGTGAGCGGCGCGCGCCCTCGCACCCTCGGCGCCGCCGTCGCACCGGTGAGTGTGGGCACGGGCGTGGCCGCTCTAGAGTCTTCCGTCGCACCCGTTCGGGCGCTGCTCGCCCTTGGGGTTGCCCTGCTTTTGCAAATCGGAGTGAACTACGCCAACGATTACAGCGACGGTGTGCGCGGCACGGACCTAGGCCGGTTAGGACCGGTGCGGCTCGTTGGACAGGGTCTGGCCGCAGCTACCCAGGTCAAGGCCGCCTCACTGATCGCCTTTGGGGCCGCGGCGGTTCTCGGCCTATCCCTCACGGCAATCGTCGGTAGCTGGTGGCTGCTGTTGGTGGGTGCGGCATCCCTCGCGGCTGGATGGCTCTACACCGGCGGCCCCCGTCCCTACGGATACTTCGGACTCGGTGAGGTATTTGTTTTCGTTTTCTTTGGTGTTGTCCCGGTCCTGGGTACCGCCTACGTGCAGACGCTGTCGATCAGCGCCACCGCATGGTGGGGTGCGGTGGGCGTCGGATCGCTGGCCTGCGCCGTTTTGGTGGCCAATAACCTGCGCGACATTCCAACCGATGCCAGCAGCGGTAAGCGCACACTGGCGGTGAAGCTGGGTGACCGGCGCACACGCTGGCTGTTCATCTCCCTGCTCACCATCGCGTACCTATCTGTCATTCCGCTCGCGACCGGGTGGGGGGCTGGCATCACGACGGCTTGGTTGAGCTATCTCTCCCTACCCATTGCGGCTAGGGCCGGGCTCTTGGTTATCGATGGAGCTCGCGGGCGCGACCTCGTCGCTGTTCTCCAGCTCACCGGGCTGCTCATCTTGGCCTTTGGCCTCTTGCTCGGCCTCGGCCTCGCCCTCGGTGGCTAGTTCAGCCCGCTGTGCTGCAACCGCATCGACGTAATCATCCTCGGCAGTTTTGGCTCGTTCGATTCGGTCATCGATGCGCTTAAACACCCGAGACAGCGACACGCTGGCTTCATTACGCGGCCGGTCAAGCAGGAAAAAACCAATCACACCGGACACCACGAAAGCCACGGCCACGGCAAACAGCCCTCGCAGGGGGGTGAGGAGTTGGATAAGAAACCAGGTTGCTAGCAGCAGACCTAGCCGCAAGACCGTGTACACAACGAAACCTCGCACCCTGCCACGGTAGGCGAGAACGTGTCTGATTGTCGGGCCGGGGTTAGGCTTAGCTACTCACGGTGGCATTGGCACCGGGTAGTGATAGAAGTGAAGGTGCAAACTCCACCCGATCCACCTTGATCAAGGAAAGGTTGACCCATGTTGCGTGTGGCCGGCGTACTGCTGGGTCTGGCCCTTTACATCTGGTTCGTTGTGGATGTTGTTCGGACTCCATCGGGATCCACACGCACCCTGCCCAAGTGGGTTTGGCTGCTTGTGGTGGTGGTTCTGCCACTGCTCGGCGGTGTCCTGTGGTTCATTGTTGGCCGCCCACGTCGGGAGCGTCCACGGTTTGGTGGTGGACGGCGCCAGCCGATGGCACCCGATGATGACCCCAACTTCTTGAAAGATCTTGATCAACAGGCCTGGCAGGAACGCATGAGGCGCCGCCGTAACGGTGGCACAGATCCGGCCGCTACTTAGCGAGCACCGCCCCCGGCCTTACACCCCGGCGTAGGAATGCAGGCTGTTGACGAACAGGTTGACGCCAAAGTAGTTGATCAAGAAAGCCGCCCAACCCAAGATGGCGATATAGGCCGCCCGACGACCGCGCCAACCGGCGGTGGATCGAGCATGCAGGTAGCCGGCGTAAATGACCCAGGTAATGAATGCCCAGGTCTCTTTAGGGTCCCAGCCCCAGTAGCGTCCCCAAGCGTTCTCCGCCCAGATGGCACCGGCAATCACAGCAAAGGTCCACAGCGGGAACGCGAACGCTAGAACGCGATAGGTCAGTAGGTCTAGCTTCGCCGCGGCGGGCAGGTTTGCCACCGCACCCCGCACCCGGTCCTTACGTTCGGCCCGGTCCCGCCACAGGTACAGGCCGGCCGTTGACGCGGCGAAAGTGAATGCACCACCGCAGATGGCTGCTGCCGACACGTGGATAACCAGCCACCACGACTTCAGCGCCGGCACCAGTTGAGCGGCTTCGGTGTAGAGGACCGTGACGGCTAAGCCGAGGGTGAGCAGCGTGGCACCCACGATGGGCAGCCCGAGCCAGCGCAGATCTCGGCGAAGCGACCACACCAGGTACACGCCCAGAATCGCCACGCCCGAGGACAGGGAATATTCATACATGTTTCCCCAGGGCACCCGGCCGGCCCAGATTCCGCGCAGGGTTGTGCCCATGAGGAGCAGCCCGAATGCCAACCACGCCAGGGCTAGGCCAATGTTGCCAGCGCGGCGCCCGCGGAGGTCCTCGGCAGGACTCGTCCTTCGTTCCTCATCGGCCGCTGTCGCGCCAGCACCACCCACACTGACCGACACGGCGGCGCTTTGCCGGGCAACTCCACGCTGGCCGCGCGCCGAGAAATTTATGGCGAAGGCGATGAGGGAAAACGTCAGCGTCACCATCGACGCATAAACCGCTGCGTTACTCCATTCGGCCAGGGTGGCGGAGTTCATCGGTCCCTACCTTCTGCTGCGGCTACCGCTGCGTCGACATCGTCGGTCAGGTCTGTTTCATCATGACGGGCCAGTGCCGCGACCTCGACAACGGTGTCTCCATTGGCCCCGGTGGTCGCCCGAATCCACACCCGGCGACGCTTCACGAACAGCGAGAGCATCAGACCCACCAGCGCCGCACCGGCAGCAATCAGGGCAGGTTCCTTGCCCGGGTCGTGGGCGATTTGAAATGAAGCCCAGCGTTGAATTTCACCGAACTCCACCGAGCCCACGCCGTCGGGCAACTGCCACACCTCACCCGGTCGGATGGCCCGCAGGCCGATCTGGGTCATCGCATCAGTTTCGAGTCGATACACGCTCTGCGGGACACCATCGTCTAACCCCAGGTCGCCGATCCAGGCAGAAATAAACATGGCGGGATCATCAGTGTCGGGGAAGGTGGAGTGCGGCCCGCGTACCCCATCAACCGCGGCGGTCGGTAGAAAGAGTGCCTGAAAACCTAGCTGCGGCAATGCGTCTGGGGCTTTCATCACACCGGTTGAAGTCTGATTGCCATCCTGGGGTAGCACGATGGTGTTGTCGTCGTACACCACCCGGCCGTCAGCATCGCGAATGATCATCTGAGGTGCGTAGCCGTGGCCAACAAGAAACACCTTGGCGCCACCAAGAGACAGCGGTTCATTGACCCGAATCGCATCGGTAAATGTTGGTTCACCCGGTTCGGGCGCAACGGTGACATCGGCCTCGAACAGCAGGGGCGACCCCCGTTGGGTGGAGTCTCGGTCGAACTCCACTTGAAAATCTGTGAGCGTGATCGAGAACGGATCGAGAGCATCCGGGGACACCATGCGACCGGCACCCCAAGCGTCGTACTGGGTGAGGGTGTTGGAAAACCCGCCGCCTTCACGCACGATGACGTTGCCACGCCATCCGAACAGCGAGCCGTAACTGACGGCAATGAGCAGTGCGATGAGAGCCGCGTGAAAGACGAGGTTGCCGGTCTCGCGCGCGTAACCCTTTTCGGCTGCCACCCAGCCCTGCTGGGGGTCACCACCTCGCGACACGCGCCAGCGGCGTGACCGAAGCCGGGCCTCAACGTTGCCGAGGACCTCATCGGCGGAGGTCGCCAGTTGGAATTGGCGGTACTCCTTCATGCGAGTTAGGCGGCGAGGAGCCGGTGGTGGGTTCGTTCGCAGTGCCCGAATGTGATGCATGGTGCGTGGCAGCACACAGCCGATGACGGAGATGAAGAGCAAGAGGTAAATCGCGGCGAACCAGGGGGCCGCGTAGACATCAAAGAAGCCGAGGCGATCCAGAATCGGGCCCCACGTGGGTGCATCACTGATCCACGCGTTGACCAGCACCGGATCAACGCCTCGTTGAGGTAACACTGAGCCAGGAATGGCCGCAACCGCCAGGCAGAACAGCAGGATGAGCGCGATCCGCATGCTGGTGAGTTGGCGCCACATCCAGCGCAGGAACCCCCCGGCACCCAGCGGCGGCGGCGTTGGCGCGGGCGCCATCGTGGGGCCCGCGGGTGGACTTAGCGGTGGTGAGGACATGATCTTCTAAGTCTCACCCATGACCCGTCTATCCGCTCACCCAGGTCCGGCACCTAGATCGGAGTCTCAAAGCCAGGAATCCACACGCGCATCCAGATGGTCATCTCCGTCCACAGGCCGGTAACCAAGAGGATGCCGATGAGGACGAGCAGGCCACCGCCGATGCGCATCACCCAGTCGTAGTGGGCCTTAACCCAGGTGAGGGCGCCGGCAGCCTGCCGGAAGGCCAGACCGAGCACGATAAAGGGCAGACCTAACCCGAGGCAGTACACGAACGCCAGCAGCGCCCCTCGCGCAGCACTTGCTTCAGTAAAGGCAAGACCCTGCACCGCGGTGAGGGTGGGGCCGATACAGGGCGTCCAGCCCAGACCGAACAACACACCGAGCAGCGGCGCGCTCCACACGCCAAAGGCCGGGACACGATGCATCCGCCAATCCCGTTGCAGGCCCGGGATCCAGCGATCCACCAACCCCATGAAGGCCAAGCCCAAAACGATCACGACGACGCCGAGCACGCGGCTGATCGGATCGGCATACTCCAGCAGCACCGAACCCAGGCCACCGAAAAGCGCGCCGAAGGAAACAAAGACGACAGAGAATCCAAGGACGAATAAGACGCTGCCCAGCAGCACTCGACTGCGAACGACGCTACGAGTCTTGGTTGCTCCGCTCTCGGTTTCCTCAGCCTGCGTCCCGGCAATCTCAGCGCCGGTGAGTCCGGTGATGTAGGACAGATAGCCAGGTGCCAGGGGAAGCACGCAGGGACTCAGAAAGGACACAAGTCCGGCGGCGAAGGCCAGCGGTATCGCAATGAGCATGCTGCCATCGATGACCGTCTGGGTAATCCCGCCCACGCCGAAAATTCCTATCCGACCGGAGCCAGCAGTGGTTCGATTAGGCCGCGCAGCGATGAACCAGACACGGCGCCTAAGGCTCGCCCAGCCACCCGGCCCTGCTGGTCGATGACCAGTGTCGAGGGAATCGCCTGTGGCGGCAGGGTGTCGGAAAAGAGCAACTGCAAACGGCCATCGGTGTCAATCACGTTGGGATAGGTGATGCCGTAGCGGTCGATGAAGGCCAGTGCGGCCGCTTCAGTATCGCGGGTGTCAAAACCAATGAACTGCACACCCTGGTCTTGGTATTCCAGCCAGATCTCCTCCAGCACAGGGGCTTCGGCCCGACACGGCGCACACCAGGATGCCCAGACGTTGATCACCAGTACATCCCCGGCATAGTCCGTTGATCGCGCAGTGCCACCACCGAGTAGTTCGCCTTCCCAGACAGGTGCCGCCTGGCGTGCCGACTCATCCAGCAGAATCAGCGATCCATCACCGGCAACAAACCCTGAGTCCCCCGACCCAGCTGCCGTGCCGCAGCCACTTACCAGGAGCGCAGCGCACAGTGCCGCGGTCGAAACGCGAGCGGCCCATGATCGACCGGCGCGGTGGCGCAGGGTCATGCCCCTCGCCCAGGCGAGGCTTGCCCAAGCAGATCGCGAGCAGGTTCGGTGTAGGTGATTGATGCGAGGTCATCGCCATCAAATCGAAGTGAGGTGAGTGAGGCAAGGGCGCACTGTCGCTTACGCGGGTCGTGCCAGTAGCGCCGCTGCTCGGCGTTGAGTCGAGCCACCCAGATCGGCAACTGATGACTCACCAGCACGATTTCATGCCCGGGTGCGAGTTCTTTGGCGGCCAAAACTGATGCCTTCATGCGTGCAGCGAGTTCGTCGTAGGGCTCCCCCCAGGACGGCCCGAACGGATTCCACAGGTGGCGCCAGGCTTTGGGTGAGCGAAGAACACCATCGCCCACACCCACGCGTTGACCTTCGAACACATTTCCCGCCTCGATCAGCCGGGGATCAACACCCACCTCAAGGCCGTGCAGGGCCGCGATGGGAGCGGCGGTTTCCTGGGCCCGATCCAGCGGTGACGCCGTGACGACGGCGATGTCTCGGTTAGCCAGGGCGGCGGCGGCGCGGTGAGCCATGATTTGTCCGCGTTCGGACAGGTGAAAATCAGGTAAGCGGCCGTACAAGACACCGTCAGGGTTGTGTACTTCGCCATGTCGTAGCAGATGCACCGTCGTTGAAGGACTCACCCTTGCACTCTACGTTGATGCATTCCACACCGCTTTGGGGACGCCTAGGTTGTTCGGCGACGAGCGGCGGCTCGCTTGCGGCTTGGCCGCCACGTGCCCTCGCCCTTTTCGGCCGCTGCCGCACGCAACAACTCACCGTGTGCGGCGAGCGCTTCAGCCAAAGAGGCATGCGTTGCCTCGGGGGCGAGCACATCCACGCGCAATCCGTGCTCCTCCGCTGCTGCGGCGGTGGCCGGGCCGATGCAGGCCACCACGGTGGTGGCGTGCGGCTTACCAGCGATGCCCACCAGGTTTCGCACGGTGCTGCTCGACGTAAACATGACCGCGTCGAAGCCACCGGTCTTGATGGCCTCACGCGTGGGTGCTGGGGGCGGGGCTGCCCGCACGGTGCGATAAGCGGTGATGTCTTCGATTTCCCAGCCGAGTTCGCTCAGGCCAGCAGCCAGGGTCTCGGTCGCGATATCGGCGCGAGGCAAGAACACCCGATTGATGGGATCCATCAGGTCGTCATAGGGCGGCCAGGCGTTCAATAATGCCGTGGTCGTCTCTTCAACATCGGGGACGAGGTCTGGGCGCACACCGAAGGCGATGAGTGCCTGCACCGTTTCGTTGCCGACGGCGGCAACCTTAAGACCGGCGAATGAGCGGGCATCAAGGCCGTACTCCTGCAACTTCTCGCGCACAGCGCGGACGGCATTAACGCTGGTGAAGCCGATCCACTCGTAGCGACCAGAAACGAGCCCGTGTACGGCGCGTTCCATCTGCTGCGGGGTGCGGGGTGGCTCTACCGAAATGGTCGGTACCTCGCTGGGAATTGCTCCGGAACGGATCAGGCGTTCCAACAGGTCATCAGACCGCTCCTGGGTTCGCGGCACGAGCACCTGCCAGCCAAAGAGCGGCTTGGTCTCAAACCACGACATCCGATCGCGCTGATTGACCACATCGCCGATCACAACCATGCCCGGACCAGCCTGCTTTGCCAACTTGATTGCGGCCGGCAAATCAGCCAGCGTTGACCTGATCGAACGCTGTTCAACAGTCGTGCCACCGCGGGTGATCACCACCGGGGTGCTGGCCTTGCGACCAGCCTCAATCAGTTGCTGTGCAATGTCTCCGGCACGGTCGGCTGCATCCGGAAATACCACCGTGACGCCATCCGACGCTAGGGATGACCAGTCGATGGTGGCCTCGGTGTCGGTCACTACATGCACCTGACCGGCATTCTTTTCGGTAAGACCAAAACCTGCATAGGCTGCCGTGCCGGTAAGGGTGCTCACACCGGGGGCCACTTCGAAAGGCACCCGCGCCTTACGCAGCGCAGCAGACTCCACCCCGGCTGTTCCGTCCAGGAAAGGATCGCCGGCCATGAGCCGCACGACGCGATGTCCAGCCCGGAAGGCCTCGATCGCCAACTTGGCTCGACCCGCGGGGTCTAGTGGCACCCCGTCGGCGTCGACGGCAACGGTGACGGTGGTCTCGGTTGACACATGATCACCCATGATGGCTACCGCATCAGCGTCCACCACTACCGTGTCGGCAAGTTGCAAGAGCGATACCGCTCGCAGCGTAAGCAATTCCGGATCGCCAGGACCGGCGGCTACCAGCGCAAGCTGGCCCACCTTCTTCTTTGTGCGCGGTGCACTCACAGGGCTCGGTGCTCCTACAGGAGGGGGAAGAGGACAGATCGGGTGCGATGAACGCACCCGGAACGACTGTGGGCAAGATTAGGCAGTAGTACGCCGATAGACAAAATTGAACGGACGTAAGCGTCCGATAAACGAACACTTGTTATGGTGTGCGTAGCGCTCTCGTCAAAGCGACGGCATCCACTCGCCAGGCCGCATGTTCGATACCGTCCACCAAGACCACCGGAATGAGATCGGAGTATTGGTCGGCGAGGCCGGGGTCACCGGCGAGGTCCCGTTCACTCCAGCCCACCGATAGTTCAGCGCACACGGCACTGACAACGGCTCGCGCATCGTCACACAGGTGACAGCCGGTGCGGGTGATGAGTTCGACCCGGCTCCGAGCAGGAACCACCTCGGCTTCCATCACCCCACCATGGTGACACGCGATGATGTCCGGTGGCCGGGGTGCAGCGCGCAGGCGTTTCCCGACTACCGCCGCTGCTGGCCTACGCTGTAGCCGTGAGCGACTCACCCGCCGCTAGCCGGGATAGGCAAAGCGTGCTGAACTCCTACCGCACCGCCGGAGTGGCCGCGGCGGCAGCGGCCGACGTAGCCGAAGCCAATCCCGGTCGCGATCCAAGCGGTGCCGCCTTTTTTGATGTCGACAACACCCTGATGAAGGGCGCAAGCATCTTTCACTTCGCGGCTGGGCTGGCCAGGCGTCGGTTTTTCTCCACCCCCGAGCTCATGGGTTTCGCCGCCAAGCAGTTGAAGTTCGTGCTGAGCGGGTCGGAGGACCCAGAAGACATGGCCTCGGCCACCGAAGCTGCCCTGTCATTCGTGGCGGGCCGTTCAGTACGTGAACTCGTGGATCTGGGTCAGGAAGTGTTCACTGAGTCGCTGGTAGACAAACTGATTCCAGGAACTCTCGCCTTGGCGCAGGGACATCTCGATGCCGGTCAACGTGTGTGGCTGGTGACGGCCACCCCGGTTGAATTAGCAACCATCGTTTCCGCACACCTTGGCCTCACCGGTGCATTGGGCACCGTGTCCGAGGTGGTGGATGGCATCTACACCGGTCGCCTGGTGGGCAGCCCCCTGCACGGAGTCGCGAAAGCTGAGGCAGTTCGCGCGCTTGCACTTCGTGAAAACCTGGATCTCACGCGCTGCTCGGCCTATTCAGATTCCGCTAACGACATTCCGATGCTCGCCAGTGTTGGGCGGCCCATCGCAGTCAATCCCGATTCAACCCTGCGCCACCATGCCCAGGCAAATGACTGGCCGGTGCGCGATTTTCGCCGCCGCGCACACGTGCGAAGAGCAGCACCGGCGTTCGCCGCCGGCATGGGAGTGGCCGCTGGCATGTCCCTGGGCTATGCCGCCGGGCGCCTGGCCCGACGCTAGGTCAACGAAACGCTAGGTCAACGAAAAACTGATGGGCGCTGCACAAGCAGCCGGTACAGACTCTGTTGGATTGTTTCTCGCACCCGGTCGGTCATTTCCAAAATCAGCATCGGGTCATCGGCGGCCCCTGAGGGGAGATGATCGGTAGGGATCGGCTCGCCGAAGGAGATGATCCACCGACTTGGCAGCGGCACCAGTCCGAGTGGGCCAAGCCATGGAAACGTTGGGGTGAGCGGAAAATATGGGATCCCCAGTAAACGAGCAAGCGCATTTGCATTGCCGATTTTGGGGTAGATCTCTTCTGCGCCCACGATGGCAGTGGGAATAATCGGAGCGCCGGTGCGTACAGCGGCGGCCACAAATCCACCGCGACCAAAACGCTGCAACTTATAGCGTTCGGTAAAGGGTTTTCCAATACCCTTAAATCCTTCCGGCCACACCCCCACAACCTCACCGGCCGAAAGCAGTCGTTCCGCATCTGGCATGCATGCCAACGTGTGACCGGCTTTGCGGGCAATCTCACTCACCACCGGCAAACGAAACACCAGATCAGCTCCGAGCATGCGCAGGTGACGCTGTGCGGGATGCTCGTCGAGCAGGGCCAACTGGGTCATGACGGCGTCGACGGGAATGGTGCCGGAATGATTCGCCACCACCAGGGCGCCGCCCTCGTCGGGCACGTTGTCCAACCCTTGCACCTGAACCCGAAACCAGGACCGATACAGCGGACGCATCGCGGCCATCAACACCGTGTCGAGTAGTTGCGGATCAAAGCCAAACTCATCAACCTCGTACTCACCGGTGAGCCTGCGGCGAATGAAGTCGGCCGCCCGATCTAGGGCACTGACCTCGTTGCCGGCATCAGGTTCAGGTGTTGAAGCGGAAACACCGGAAACGCTGTGTACATGACCGGGCTCTTCGCCACGGCGGCGAGCATCAGCATCGAACGCGAAAACCTGTGCGTCACCCACCATGACTCCCGCCCGCTCGAGTTGGTACCAAGCCACCCACCTTGCTCAGCACGGCAGATATGCCCTGCTGAACAGATAGTAACGATGCTGTGGGTACCAGCGGCTGCACATGGTGACCTCGAATAAAATCAGCGAACGCCTCAGCCGTTGTCCACCGTGGCCAAAACCCCAACTCATCTTCAATTCTGGATGTATCGATCGCACGCCCGTAGGTGAGATATCGCACCTGTTCCGCGGAAAAATCAGCGAGACCCGTGGATCCCATACTGCGCCCAGCGGTGCCGAGGAGTCCGGCGATCACCGGTAGAGCCGGGCGACCGATACGACGAACTGCCTGGGACAGCATGATCACGCCAGCACCGGACACGTTGAAAACCCCGCTCACGGGTTTCTCACTCAGGCTCACCAACCGGGTGGCTTCAAGGTGATCGTCCTCGTGCACGAATTGAAGCCTGGCGTCATGGCCGAAAACGGTTGGGATGACCGGCAGGGAAAAATACGAGGTCATCGCGGTATCTACATCGGGGCCAATAATGTTGGCGAAGCGCAAAATCGTGACAGCCACGTCACTACGCCGCCGCGCAAACCCCCGCACATAGCCCTCAACCTCAACGGAGTCCTTAGCCCAACCTGACGTGGGTGGGTGCTGGGGGGCAGTTTCTTCGGTGAACATCACCGGATCACGTGGGCCGCAACCGTAGACGGAGGCTGTCGATTTCACGATGAGGCGTTGAACAGAGTCTGACTTTTGACACGCTGCGAGTAGTTGCATTGTGCCGATCACGTTGATGTCTTTCATGGTCGCACGCCCGCCGGCCTGCAGTGGGGTGGCAATGACACCCATGTGAACAACCGTGTCGACCGCAGCGGCGCCAATAATCTTGCCGATCACCGGGTTACGGATGTCTGCCCGAATAAATTCTGCGCGACCAAGATCTGTTCTTGGCGGCACCACGTCAACGCCGATCACCCGATCGACGGACACCTCATGAGACAGCACGCGACACATGCGCACGCCCAAATGGCGTGCGGCTCCGGTGACGAGGATTGTCCGACCCATGGGCATCAGCGTACCCACGAGCACATCCAGATGGGCTTACTTCTTATTGCGGCGCTGCACCCGCGTGCGCTTCAACAGCTTGCGGTGCTTTTTCTTGGCCATGCGCTTGCGGCGCTTTTTGACCACGGAGCCCATCGACGACCTCATTCACTGACGTAAGACGGTGAGTCGGCCGAGCATTTCGGCAACTCCTCTTTCAGGATCGCCTGACCCTACTTCAACCCGAGTGCTCGGTGCACATCGGGGCGATCTCCCGCAGGTACCGCGGTGCGCAACGCCCTAGCCGGCCTCAAAGAAGGAGGTACGTAGGTACTCCTGCACTGCTTTCTCAGGTACGCGAAACGAGCGACCCACGCGCACGGCGGGAAGTTCACCCGAGTGCACCAGTCGGTAGACGGTCATCTTCGACACCCGCAAAGCCGACGCCACTTCAGCAACAGTCATGAAGGTCACCGCCGACATCGGGCTCGGCGTGCCAGCGCTTTCGCGTGGGGCGCTTTCATTCGGCTCGGCCATCCGGTCACTCTCCTCAACTCCAGGTATCGACTGGAAGGTTAGTGGCTAGGACTCCCCCGCGTGCAGGCAATCCCAAGAATGGGGGCATTAAAACCACGGATCAGGGTCAACCGTGAGTCCGTGCCAGGGGTAAACCGCCGCCCTGGTCTCTAGGACCGCGCTATCGACCGGGTCATTTGGATCGAATCCAGCATCGAAGGGTTTCGCCCACGGATGACGTCCGTCGGTCATATGCGCCGGTGCTGGACGGCCCAGGGTCTCCTGCACGAAATCACCAAAACTTTCGGGAACGGCAGTATCCGGGGCAATCGGGTGGCCGGCCGCCTCAGCAACGAGGTGCGTCCACGCTCGGGGCACCACATCGACCCACTCGTATCCGCCACCTCCCACCGCTATCCAGCGACCATCACAGAACCGATGCGCCCAACGATGGATCGATTCATAGCTCGAACGTTGGCCATCAATCGAAAGAGTCAGGTGGGCGAGCGGGTCATCAAAGTGACTATCACAACCGTGCTGACTCACGATTATCTGTGGCGCAAAGGCTTCCAGGACATCTGGCACCACTGCCTGAAACGCACGTAACCATCCCTGATCGCCGGTGCCTGCAGGGAGTGCGATGTTGACGGCGCTGCCTTGCGCATTGGGGCCACCGGTCTCGGTTGCATATCCCGTACCGGGAAATAGCGACTTCGGACTCTCGTGAATTGACACGGTGAGCACGCGCGGGTCGTCGTAGAACATGGCCTGAACACCATCTCCGTGGTGCACATCAACGTCAATGTAGGCGATGCGCTCCACGCCCTGAGCCAGTAACCATGCGATCGCGACACCGATGTCGTTGTACACGCAAAAACCTGATGCCGCACCGGGCATCGCGTGATGAAGGCCACCGGCAAGATTGACCCCGTGCAGCGAATCTCCCCGGTGGACAGCGCGCGCTGCGGCCATGGTCGCGCCGCAGACGAGCAGCGATGCTTCATGCATGCCGGCGAATACCGGATCATCGGCTGTACCTAAGCCCCGAGCGAGGTCAGTCTTGGTCGAGTCGTGCGAAACTCGCTGCACAGCTTGCACATACGCCGCATCATGAACACGAAGCACATCATCAATGGAGGCGGGGGTAACCGGACTGTGCACATCAACGCCGTTGTGACCCAATAATCCGAAATCAGAGATCAGCCGCATAGCCAGTTGAACTCTTACCGGTGCAAGGGGATGGCCCGGGCCAAAATCGTAGGCCTTCAGTGCGTCGTCCCAGACCACCGTCAGCGACTCACCCACGTTGACCAGCTGATCCGAGTTCTTGACTGCGATCTCGGGCAGCGTGCGCTGCACGATCAATCGAATGGCCGAACCCGCCCGTGGTCAGCTCGGTGAGCGCTGCCTGCGTTGTACCTCCGGGAGAGGTCACCCGACGCCGAAGTTCACCGGGGTCGGTTTCAGATTCCATCGCCAATTTCGACGCCCCATAAACTGTCTGCTGCACTAATTTACGACAGACCTCCGCCGGCAGTCCCATCTCAACGCCGGCGGTTTCCAGCGCCTCCATGAAAGCGAAAACATAGGCGGGCCCACTACCGGATATTGCCGTCACTGCATCTTGTAGTTCCTCTGGCAAACACGCGGTTTCACCGACACTGTCGAGGAGCGTCTTGATGCGGGCTTCATCTGCAGCCGAAGCGTTGGCGTCAACTGATAGCACCGTCATGCCGGCCCCAACCAGCGCCGGCGTATTGGGCATGGCTCTCATACATACAACGCCAGCACCTAGACCGCGATGCAAATCAGCCAGGGTGATTCCCGCCGCCAGCGAAACGACGATGGTCCCGGACCTAACATGGCCTGAGATCAAGGCGAGCAACGGCGCAACATCGAGCGGCTTAACCACGATGAGAATGACATCGGCTTCGGCAGCTGCGGCGGCGGGTTCTCGCACCGGCACCCGGTATTTTGCACTCATCTCTGCAGCTCGCGCAGCGAACTTTTCACTCATCACTAAGTCGCTAGCAGGGGTCCCGCTGGCGAGCAGCCCGGCGATAAATATTTCGCCCATCACGCCCGCACCCAAAATGGCGATCACAGGTCGGCGCCGCCGGCTTCTCTCGGATCAGTCGCGAGTGGAATACGAGGATCTATGAGCCCCTGCAGGGTCGGACCAACCATGCGTACGACGTGTTCTTCCGAAGCGGACGCAAGGGGTTCGATGCGCAGGGCATAGCGCGCCGTTGCGATGCCGAGCAGGTAGGAACTGATCAGCGCCACCCGCATTCGAGCATCGGGGACACCTAACACCGTGACGACTCGGTCGATCACTCCCGCTTCAATGAACTCCTGAAACGACCGACTAGATGTGTATGCGTTGCCACCGGCCTTGACGATGCCGAGGAGATCATCGCGAACCTCGGGGTCCGCCAAGGTGTCCAGGGTGAAGCGCACCAGGCGGTCGCCTAGTCCCTCGATGCCGGGAGCGAGCAGAGCGGGCACCGCTGCGGACGGCTCCGTGGGCAGGCGCATCGCCGCTGCAAATAGGTCTCCCTTGTTGTCGTAGTAACGACGCATAACCTCTGGCGCTACTCCGGCGGCTGCAGCCACACCCTTAATCGTGGTGCGGGCGTATCCCCTGGCCGCGAATGCCCCTCGAGCGGCTGCCAAGACTGCAGCGCGCGGGTCAAGCCCACCGATGCCCGCCGGCGAGCCACCAGAATCGGGGCCGCTCGACGCACCTGTACCTCCACCTGCATCGGCTGCCATGACGGTCAGCCTAACTGTGCGGGCCGTTGGCGGCCGTCGAGGTGAGGTGTTCCCGAGCGAAGGCCAGCGCCTGCGCAAGGTCGACCAATCGCTCCTGCCGCGACGCAGCGCGACGCGTAGAAACCTCGACCACGACGGTGCCGGTGAAGCCGTGTCGTACGAGATCACGCAAGACCTCGGCGCAGGGTTGATTACCGCGCCCGGGCACGAGATGTTCGTCGCGATTGGATCCACTGCCATCAGCCAGATGTACATGACTCAACCGATCCCTCAGGTCGTGGGCCATTTGGACCGCATCGGTTCCTGAAACCGACGTGTGCGAAAGGTCGAGCACGGTATGCGCGTAGTCCTCATCGCGCACATCCCAGCCAGGTGCATAAGCGCCTACCTCGCGGGATCGGGCCCGCCACGGATACATATTTTCCACCGCAAACTGCACATCGGTGGCCGACCGCATGCGCTCCAGACCTGCCACAAAATCTCGTGCGTAGTCACGCTGCCACCGAAACGGAGGATGAACCACAACCGTCTTGGCATCGAGCAGTTCCGCTGCTTGCTGCGCTTTGATCAACTTTCCCCATGGATCGGTCCCCCACACTCGCTGCGTGACCAAAAGGCATGGTGCGTGCAGGGCGATAATGGGAACTTGGTAGTGCTCACGCAATTGGCGTAACGCCACAGAGTCCTGGCTCGTGGCATCGTTCATCACCATCACTTCGACCCCGTCGTAACCCAGTGCTGCCGCGATTTCAAATGCGGCAGCGGTGGATTCGGGATAGACAGAAGAAGACGACAGTGCAACAGGTATCGGCGTCATTGAGGTCGTCGCCATCGGTCAGTAACGATGGTGGCAATCCACACCAGTACCGCTCCGATGAGCCCGAATATCAGCGGTGCCAACATGTTTGGTCCCAGAGAAATGGTCAGGGCGAAAAAGCTTGCACCAAACGGAATTGCGATAACCAAGGCGAAAAGTACAACCATCGATAAAACGATGCCCCAGCGCAGCGGGTTGAGCGGCCGTGCTGACTGCGCCAGTACCGCGGTCGCCACAAGGAAAAGTGTGATCGTTGCAGCGGTTCGAGCATCATCAACGTTGTCTTGAACCCGTAATTCCCACGAATAACTACCCAGCGAAACCCCGGCCGCAATCACCCCCGCCGGCACCGTAAAGAGGAGCACGCGCCTAAGGAAACCGGGACGAAAACGTTGTGTATTGGGCATCAGTGCAAGAAAGAACCCCGGTATGCCAATGGTGAGCGCGCTGATCAGCGTGTAGTGCCGCGGCAGGAAAGGGAACTCCACCGCATCGGTTGCAAAGAGCACTGACGCAACGGCGCTCAACCCGACAACGAGTGAAATAACAGATGCATAAAAGGTTTTGGTGATAAACACATCGGCGACGCGCTCAATATTGCCCAGCACCCGTCGGCCCTCGGCAACCACACTGGGCATCACCGAGAACTTGTTCTTCATCAGCACGATCTGCGCCACAGCCCTTGTAGCCGGCGCACCAGAACCCATCGCAATACCAAGATCAGCCTGCTTTAGCGCCAGCACATCGTTTACCCCGTCCCCGGTCATCGCGACGGTCCGTTCGCGCAGGTGCAGCCCGCCCACCATCGCTTGCTTCTGGGTCGGGGTAACTCGCCCGAAAACTGTATGTACATCAACGGGTTCAGCCAACCCGGCTGGATCATCGGGCAGATCTCGCGCATCCATCGGCTGATCAGCTCCGGGGATGCCGGCACGGGCCGCGATAGCTCCC
>Ga0075118_10000772_pt1 | contig 26698 bp, 20 predicted proteins | sample AntAceMetag02UKE_FD_69794 | JGI IMG/M metagenome (GOLD analysis project Ga0075118, IMG submission 69794) | Saline lake microbial communities from Ace Lake, Antarctica - Antarctic Ace Lake Metagenome 02UKE | ecosystem: Environmental > Aquatic > Non-marine Saline and Alkaline > Saline | place...
GAGGGACCGGTCGCGCAACTCCGCTTTAGCTTGCAAGAGATCCTTTTTGAATTGAGCCGATCCGAGCACCCAGCCCTTGCTCATCTTATCGAACAAAAATTCCCGTTTCGCGTTACGATTAGCCGATAACCACTTGAGATACTCGAGATAGAGACGGTGGCCCCTTGGGGTGTCAGGCAATCCTCCGGCGTGATCTAAGGCCGCCACCGGCGAAAACCACTGCGGTCTAAGCTTCCGGTTGAGCATCCAAGGCAAACTAGACCACGGCCAACTCGGTAAATCATCCCCTCGGCACCCTCTTGCTCTGATCGGATTCAAGTTAAGGTAGTGGCACAAGGTCCCGAGAGAGGAACCCGAGTCCACCAGCATGCTTTTGTAGCGGCCTGATAGGCCCCTGTTCTTTTCGCAGTCGGTTGCAGCGGGTGGCAAAGCTCCCCTGCCACAGCTTCATCCCTTCAACCAGATTTCCCGGTGGCGTCTCCAAGGCCACATGGAAGTGGTTGGTCATGATCACCCACCCATGGACCTTCCAGCCTAGCTTCTGGGCAGTTTCACCCAGCGTTTTGAGCAGGGCCTGCTTGGCGCGCCGTCACTTTTGAAAACATGGGCCCGATAATTACCACGATTGATCACGTGATAGCAGGCACCTTCGAACTCAATGCGGGGCTGGCGAGGCATGCCTAAGACAACAACAACTATCCTAAAACCAATCAACCACAAAGCCTGACCCCATTTCCAGGGTAGGGCAACGACCAGCCAAAGTGACGAAAGGACGGCAACGGGCGGGTAACCCGCCTCTCAGTCACCCTGCATCGAAGGCACCAATCTGTGCACCGGCCGACGCGCTTAGAGGAAGGTCCGGATCAACAGACGTTGTAATTCAGCGGTGCCGATATTGGCCAGCGATCCGTCCAATTTAAATCCATTGATCAGTGGAAGATAACCGAGATTGTCGGCCTCCATTTTAAGCAGACCGAGCCGCTGAAAGGCGACGCCGAGTTCATCTCGGGCGGAAAGGCTTAAGTTAATTTCCAGCGGTTGAACCCAAAACGGCTGGCCTACCCGATAGGTAATACGGCCATCGCCCAACAGCCGGAGCGTGGGGGAGATCAGAGAAAGATCGCTTAAAACAATATCTCCGCCCGGCGAGCGGTCGAGGTTTAGGCTGAGCTGATCGAACGTGATTGCCGCGAGGAGCTCCGCCGCTTTAGTCGCCGATTGGATGCGCAGCGAGTGCTGTTGCACCTGCTGATTGCCGGTGACCGCCCCAAACAAGGCCCCCAAAGCCGCGACGGTTTCTCCAGTCTGGATGTAGCTATCCACATCAACGCCCAAGGCTCGGATCACACCGCCGGTGCTGGTGATGCGAGCTTGAAAGCCACCTGCGTCCGCCAGATCAGCGGGCTGACTTGCCGCTCCGCTCCACGTCGCAGCCAAGTTCAAGCGCCCGGTGAGCACCGGCAGCCCAGCCGGATCGAACCAGCGCAACCACGGTTCGATGGCTACTTCGCTGAGCTTGATTTCGGCCGTTCCCTGATAGTTGTCCGCGGCCGCTGCATCGAAGGCCAATCGACCGGTGCCATCCAAGCGGCCTTGAGAGCCGATCGTGGCCGACAAAACTGGCAGGGTGATACCCACCGCATCCGCGACCAACTCCGCTCGCAGGCGCTCAATCGTCGGAGCGTCCGACAACAACATCTGCCCAACCGACACCAACAAAGACCCGGTAGATCGCCCCCACAGCGGGAGCGCGCTGGCGGCTTGCACCGGCGAGAGTTGGGGCTGCGCCCGTGCGGTAACTCCGACCATGGCGACTTCAGGCGGCAAGATCGCGGCGAAACTTTGCAGATCCAACACATGCAGGACCGGACCGCTTAGGCTGCTCTCAAAAGTAGGCACGCCGCCAACCGTCTCGGTGCGAAGATTAAACGTCAGTTCGGAGCTACGACCCTCGCGCTCGATTCGAGCTGGGAGGTGGACCTCGATGCCGCCATCCGCCAACAGATCAATCCGCCCATCCATTTCAATATTCGGTAGCGCCACCGCATCCGCGCCCGCGAGGTCGTCGATGGTGATCGCCGTCGCGATTGAAATACGTTCATCCAAACCAAGGCCAAATTCGGCCGTAAGTCGTCCAGAGGTCAGTTGGGCGGTATCGGCGAAGCCTGGCCACTGCGTGAGTCCAGCCAAGTCCGCCTCGACCCGTCCGACGACTTTGATCGTGTCATCGTCCTCCTGCAGTTGCCCGCCTCGCGCTTGCATCGTGACGACCGGACGGCCGTTGCGCGCGATCTCCATCCGGCCCAGTTCGACTTGCCATCCCAAGGGCGTGATTTCCGCGCCCATTTCGACCTCGATCAGGCCTTCATCCCCCCAAGTGCGCCCCTCTTTCGCCAAGGTCACTCGCTCCATCCGGATCGGTTGATTCGTAACGATGCGTAGCCCCTGCGGGGAAACCAGTCCGACCAACTTACCGCGGACCGGCCGCGCATCGAGCACCCACGGCGCCAGCCACGGCTGGATCCAGGCCGGCGGCAATCCGGCCAACACAATTTCGCACACCGGTTCATCCGGATTCGCCACGCGCAGCTCAAACGCATCCGCGCCAATTTCTACCCCCTGCAACAACCTCGCGGCCAAAACGGGAGCCGCGCCAGCTAGGGCCAAATCGAATCGAGTAAAACGCGTGTCATGACCGGATTGTTGGACCGCAAAATTCATCTCCCCTGACAGGTCACCCACCCCCGACATCGCATCGAGGTAGGAACCCAAATCGGTCACGACAAACGAGACGGTGCCACTCAACGCCGCATCGGCCAACGTAGGACTAGCGGAAACTTCGCCATGACCATCTACGGAAAACGTCGGCAATTCCTGGCCCAGCATCAGGTGGCTCAGGTTGGTGGCATTTAATGAAATCGACCACTTCCCCTCCAAGTCTGCGGTGTCCCCGGTTGAGCCCAATTCCGCCGAAACCAAGACCGTGTCGCCTTCCCGCAGGGCCAAACCCAATTGCGGGGTGCCCCCGGCCTGGGCGAGATTCAACTCTAAACCATACACGCGGTCTGTGGACTGCCCGCTCAGGCTAGGGATCAGCTCAGTCGCGAGGCGCAGTTGATCAATGCTGCGATCCGCGGCGAGCACCGTTTCGAGCCGATTAACGATCTTCAACGACTGGATACCGCGGGCGTTCGCCCTCGCGCCAGTCGCATCGATTTCGGCCTCTAATTGTCGCATTTCTCCCGAGCTCGGACCGTGGCCTTGCACCCGAATCTCCGCAAACCCATCAGCGCCTAGACCCGCTTGTCGCCAAAACGCGCGGCCCTGTAAATCCACTTCGCCGATGGTGATCGGCATGGGTTGATTCAATAGTTGCGTGAACTGTTCCCAGAGCGCGGCGGACTCGGGCGGGCGACCCGCCTCCAGACTTGCAAAAACACTCCCCCAACCTGCTCCCGCGACCCGCGGATAATCCACGGTGGCCACCTCGGCGATGCCTCCATCCCAGCGCACTTCCCAGCCCTGAGCGACTAACCGGTCCACGCGCTTATCGGCCGTGAGCAATCGCCAAACCGGTAGCTCCGCGCGCAAGGCCGGCACGCGAACCGCCAGCGGGCCCTGGTTGATCACCAAGTTACTGATCGTGAATTGGCTCCAACCTAATTTGACCGAGCCGAGCGACGCTTCCCATCCCGGTTGATCCGCCAACACGTGACGCACCACCGCGGTCTGCACTCGACTGTTAAATGCCACCAATAGCAGGAGGACACTCAGGAAACCCAGAGTGCCCACTACCCAAAGTGTCTTACCGCCACGTCTCATGCTCGACCTAGATGAAAGACGGCCTGAGACATACGGCAACTCTCGCGCAGCGGAATTTAACGCTGAATCAGAACGTCACTTTGGCCGATTGCCCGACGCATGTTGGCCGAGGCGATATTGTAGGCGTAATTGGCTTGGACCAAATTATTGCGCGCCGAGGTCAAGGCGACCTGGGCGGCCAACACATCGAGTTGGGTCGTGGTGCCCGCGCCATACCGAGCATCCGCCAGCCGCACTGCTTCTTCCGCTTGGCCGACTACTTGCACGGCTGCTGAGGTCAACTCCGTGGCCCCATCCAGATCAGCTAAAGCTCGCCGGACTTCTACCTCCACGGCCAACGAAACATCCATCAGCGCCAAGCGGGCTTGCTCCTTTTGGGAGAGCGCTTGGGTGATGCGGCCGCGAGTCGCGGCACCATCCCAAATGGACCAGGAAGCGGAAGCCCCGACGGTCCAGCCCGTGAGGGAGGAACTAAAACTGGTCGTGGAGAAATCCCGCCGCAGGGCATATCCCCCGCTCACCGAGACTGTCGGCAGTCGGCCGGACCGGGCGATGGTGAGGCCCGCCTCCCGCGCTTTGACGATGGTATCCAACTGCTTGAGCTCGGGCCGATTGAGCCGCGCGGATGAGAGGGCCGATTCGAGGTCAAAGGCGACCGGGACAAAATCAAGATTTCCCACGATCTCCGGCGACCGGCGGACGTTGGCCGGATCCCTTTCATCGTAACCCAAGGCGTAACGTAGTTCATCGATGGATACGCGATAGTTGTTGCGCGCCCGGATGAGAGCCGGCTGCGCGTTGGCCAGTTCGACCTGGGCTCGCAGCACGTCGAAATTGGAAACCGTGCCTGCTTCGAGCCGGTTCTGCGACGTGGTCAATTGCTCCTGGAGCAGCTCGATGTTTTGCTCCTGCACCGCGATCTGCTCCCGAGCCAGTAGCACGTCGTAGAAGCTCGTGCGCACCCGTAGGAGCTGGTCATTGATCACCGCTTCGAGTTCGAGCAAGGCAGACTGTTTGACCAGATCCTGAGCATTCAAGGCGGCACGCACCCCACCGCCAGCATAGACCAGCTGGGTTACCTCGAGCGCGATTTGCCAGTTTTGGTCGAAGTTAATGAAGTTGGCTAACTCTTCGTCTTCGAGGCTGTAGAAACCAGAGACCCCGATATTGGGCAACACGGCGCCCCGCACTTCGACGATCAAACCATCCTGCTCACGGATGCGTTCGCGCGCCTGCTGGATCGCGAAGTTATGCTCTACCGCATACGTGATCGCCGTCTTGAGATCGAGCGAGGCCGGCAGTTGGGACCACAACGTGGGGGCCGAGCTCAGCAGTAAAGTCACGAGACTCGCTCGAAGGCAGCGAACCGGAAGTAAACGAGAAAACAGGGACAACTTCATCACAATAATCAGTTAGGGGGAACGGTATCAGCCGGGGTCTCGGCCAAAGGATGGGTCGCCTTCTGGCGATCCTTAGAAATGAGCATGTAAAAAGAGGGCACGATGAAGAGCGTGAAGAAGGTGCCAACGGCCATGCCGACAACCAACACCCAGCCAATGCTGTTGCGAGCAGCCGCCCCCGGACCATCGACGAAGATCAACATCATGTGACCGAACACGGTCGCGGCAGAGGTCATCAAGACCGGGCGTAAACGGGTGGCCGCAGCTTGGCGAATCGCATCCACCTTGGCGACCCCTTGCTCTTGGAGGCCGTTAGCAAACTCCACGATCAAAATACCATTTTTGGCGATCAATCCGACTAGGGTGATCAGACCAATCTGCGAATAGATATTCAGCGTCGTTACCCCGAGAAAGATCGGGAGCATCGCGCCCGCCAAAGCGAGCGGCACGGAACCACCCAAAATAATCAGCGGATCGCGGAAGCTGTTAAACTGCGCCGAAAGCACGAGGAAGATCAAAAGCATGGCGAGCAAACCCGCTTGCCAAAGGGCATCCCCTTCTAAACGCAGTTGGCGCGACTGTCCGCCATAATCGATGGAATATCCCGGCGGTAAAATTTCAGCGGCTTTGCCCTCTAGCGCGACGAGGGCTTTGTCGATACTTGGCCCCACTCCGGTAATCTTGACCGAATTTAGCTGCTGAAACCGGTTCAAACCACGGGGTTCGACCGAATTGGTCAGCGTCGCAATCGTGGACAACGGAATGAGTCGGTCATTCGGGCCGCGCACGTGATAGTCAAGCAGCTGTTCCGGGTTGAGTCGCTTGTTGCGTTCAACCTGAGGAATGACCCGGTAACTGCGGCCGTCATTCACAAAACGATTCACATAGCCGCCGCCCAACATCGCGCCGAGATCCCGGGAGATGTCGGTGAGATTAAGGCCCATATCCGCGACTTTATCTTTATCGATATTGATGGCGACCTGAGGCAAATCGAACTTCAGATCACTATCCGCAAAGAAGAAGGTAGGCGGACCGCCGATATTCTCGTTGGCGGTGGTATTCGCGAACAAGACCAGTTCGTCGGCAAACACCTGCATTTCGCTGTGATCGGCGGTCGAGCGCACCACAAACTCGATCGGAAACGTGCCGCCCGAGGGCAGCGGATCAGGCGCATTTAGAATGACTTGCACTCCGGCCACCGCCGCTGCCTGCGGCTGCAGATCCTCTAACAGTTCCAGCACGTGACGCTCCCGATCTGACCAGGGCTTCAAAAGCATACCGCTGAAACCAAAATTACCGAAAGTGAGCTGGAAAGACGTCTGATATTCCGGCGCTGACTCATACATCGTGTTGATTTGGTCGGTGAACATCATCATCTGCTCGACGGTCGAAGTGGGCGGACCCTGCACGATGGTAAACAAGATCCCTTGGTCCTCTTTCGGCGCCAATTCCTTCTCCGCAAACATGAAGAACGGCACGAGCAGGAAGGCCAAGAACACCCCCAGCGCCAACACCGTGGGCACATTACGGAAACGACGGCCCAGCACTAAATTAAACCCGAGGGTGACGATCGCAAAAACGAACGCAGCCACCGCGATGCCTAGGCCTAACTTCAAGATGAATCCCCCACTCAGCACGCTCGGGCCCATGAAGATCGCGATCAGAATAACCGCAACCAACCACGCCGGTAGCGCCGCCCCGAAGGACCACAATAACAGACGCCAGGGCGTGCGTTTGGCTTCCCGGATCTCAAGCATGCTGCGGATAACGCGCTCGTAGGCATTTCGCACCTTGTCGAAATTGCGGTTGATGTGACCGGCAAATCCCGTCTCCTCACTGTCCTTACCTTTGAGCAAATACGCGCTCATCATCGGCGACAGCGTCAGGGCCACAAAGCCGGAGACGAGCACCGCCCCGGCCAAGGTAAAGGCAAACTCCCGAAACAGCGCGCCGGTGAGGCCGCCTTGAAATCCAATTGGCGCATACACGGATGCGAGGGTGATGGTCATCGAAATGACCGGGCCCACCAGCTCGCGGGCTCCCGTGATGGCCGCGTCAATCGGCGCGAGGCCTTCGCGGATATGGCGCGCCACATTCTCCACCATCACGATGGCGTCATCGACCACAATTCCCACCGCCAACACGATCGCCAACAGGGTCAATAAATTGATGGTAAAACCCATCATCAGCATCAGGAACATCGCCCCCACCAAGGAGAGCGGCATAGCCACCAGCGGAACCAAAACCGACCGCAGTCGACCTAGGAAAAGAAAGATCACGAGGGCGACGACTAGGAGCGTCTCGAGCAGGGTCGTGATGATCTCACGTAACGCGTCTTGAATATATTCGGTCGAGTCATACCCGATGTCCGATTCAAGCCCGACCGGGAGATCAGCGACAATGTTGGGATAGACTTCCAGCACGCGTTGAATCACCTCCACCGTGCTTTCGGTCGGCAGCACCCAGATCCCCATGAAGGTGGCGGTTTGGCCCCCAAAGCGGACCTCGGTATCGTAGTTTTCGGCCCCGAGTTCGACATCGGCTACATCAGCCAGCCGCACCAAGGCACCATTCTCTTCCGCCACAACGAGTTGCTCAAATTCTTCCACGCTCTGCAGGTCGGTATTGGCGACGAGACTCACGCGCATCATCGTGCCCTTGGTCGCTCCGACCGCAGACAGGGCATTGTTGTTCAGGAGCGATTGGCGCACCTGCGCCGGGCTGAGATTGCGGGCCGCCAGTTCGTCGGGCTTCAGCCACACGCGCATCGCATAAACCCGTCCGCCCAATACATCCGCTTTCTGCACCCCCGGCACCGAGGCCAAGCGGGGTTGTACCATGCGGTTGAGATAGTCGGTAATTTGATTCTGCGACAGCGTATCGGAGAAAAAACTCATGTAGACCGAGGCGAACTGGTTGTCGCTGGACTCCACCGAAATCGTCGGCGACTCGGCTTCCGGCGGCAACTCATTGCGCACCGCATCGATCTTGGCGCTCATCTGGGCGAGCGCGGCGTTGTTGTCGTAGTTAAGTTGTAGATACACCCGGATGGTGCTGAGGCCGGCAAAACTCTCGGACTCGATATAGTCGATGCCGTCGGCGCTCGAAACGGCGCGTTCGAGTTGAGTAGTAATGTAGCCCCGCACGGTCTCGGCACTGGCCCCAAAGTAGACGGTCGAAATGTTGACCACCGCACTATCACTGCGGGGATATTGGCGGGTATTAAGCTGGAAAAATGCCACCATCCCCAAAACGAGGATGACAATATTGACCACTAGCGCGATCACCGGCTTGCGCACGAAGAGATCGGTAAAGCTGCTTTTTAACATCGGAGAAATAAAAACTCAGTTGAAAGGCCCACCCCCATCAGGTGTTAGGCGGATTAGGCGTTTCGTCCTGCGACGGCGTGACTTCGTTATTGATCTGCACAGGCAGTCCGTTGCGGAGCTTGAAGACGCCCGCGGTGGCGATTGTTTCGCCGCCGTTCAAACCTTCGGTTACCGCCACCATGTCTCCGCGCTTGGCGCCGAGCACGACCGGCTGCTGACGGGCCATCAAAGAGGTGCCACCATCCGAGCTTTCCGTCTCTTCGATGACGTAGATCGAGTTACCGTAGGATGCATAAGCGACGGAAGTGCCGGGGACGACGACGACCTTCTTGACCTCGGGCAACGTCACCTCGACGCGAGCGAACATACCGGAGCGGAGCTTCTCGCCGGGATTCGGTAAAATAGCCTGCACCCGAACATTACGGGTGTCGCTATCGACCTGAGGGTTGATGGCACTCACCTGCGCCCTGAATATCACGTCCGGAAAAGCATCGACGGTTACATCCACCGACTGATCGATCCCTAGGAGCGGCAAGCTGCGCTGGGGCACATAAAAATTCACAAAAACCGGATCAAGGTTCTGCAACGGAATCAAAGGGGTCCCTCGGCTGACGAACTGACCTAAATTGACTTGGCGAATGCCGACGCGGCCATCGAAGGGGGCGCGAAATGTTTTTTTGGCGATGGTGGCTTCGATCGCGGCGACATCCGCGAGGGTCTGGACGTATTGAGCCGCCGCGGCATCGTATTCCGACGCGCTGATCGTTTGTTGTTCGCTCAGCTTCTGGGCCCGATCGGTCTGCAATTTAGCTAAATCTCGCCGGGCCTTGGCGGCGTCGAGTTGGGCCTCTTCCACCAAGGTATCGAGCTTGATCAGTAAATCGCCCGTGGCGACAGTTGCGCCATTGCTCACGGCGATTTCCATGACGGTGCCTTCAAGCTCGGCGCTGATGGTGACACCTTGAACGGGCGCGAGCGAGCCGATGGCTTTGATGGTAGGATTCCACTCGGCGTTGCGAGCAATGGTCGTCGTAACCGCGGTCAGCGGCATACTGCGATCCATCGACGCCATTTCTTGGATCTGGCTGGCTTTGACGACACCCAGCAGGGCGACGACGGTTACGAAGCCAGCGAAGGCGATAATGAAACGTTTGATCATGGGTAGGTCAGTTCAGGTTAAAGTCTTAGACGGTTTCCGAGGTCTCAAATTCTACATGGCTTGCATCTTGGATGCCGTGGCGAACCTTGGTCAGGAGCTTCAGTAACTGCTTTTTTTCGACCCCTTTCAGCGGAGCCATAATAGTGGTCACGCGCCGAAAATAGCCGGGCAACATATCCTCGGAAAACGCCAATCCAGCGTCCGTTAAATGCACGAGCATCGCTCGGCGATCATCGGGATCCGCCTCGCGCCGGACGAGTCCGTCCTTCTCCAACGTATCGATGAGGCCCGTCATGGTGGCGCGGGTCACCCCCGCCATTTCGGCGAGAGCTGCCGGACTATGCGGTGGATTGGCTTCGGCATTTCCTTCCATCGATCCCGAAGTCAAAAGCAACATCAACACGGTGTAGCGACCGTTCGAGATATTGTGACGCCGCATGAAATCTGCCTTCACTTCGTAAAGCTCATCCGCCGTGCGCAACAGGTGCAGATAGAGGCTGGCCGCATCCGGATCCATTTCCGGAAACCGTTTGGCGCACTCCAGTAGGCACTCATAACGGGGCAAATCTTTCAGGATCAATAAAGGCATAACAAATTTCGAAGGCTGATAGTCAGCCTCCTAACTATTTTCGCAACCCCCCTTCGTGAATTTCCCAAAAGAAAGAGGGGAGCCCATGGTGATGGACTCCCCTCACCCGATCAGAACCAACTAAACCGGGGTGTCTGGCTGAGTGAAGAGATCAGCCAAGGGATTGGGCGGCTTCCACGACGGCGTCGGCCGTGATGCCGAGTTCCGCCATGGCGATGCCACCCGGGGCACTCAGGCCGAAGCGATCGATTCCGATCACTTTGCCGTCGAGCCCCACAAATTGGGACCAAAGTCCGGAAACGCCCGCCTCGATGGCGACACGCTTACGGCAGGAATTGGGTAATACGTCTGCTTGGTAGGCGTCGGTTTGACGTTGGAAACGCTCAAAACACGGAACCGAAACCACGCGGACCGAAGGGCCAAGTTTTTGGGCGGCGTTGATGACGTGTTGCAGCTCCGAACCACTCGCGAGGAGGATGTGCGTGAGCGGCTCAGTTTCCCGCACGGCGATGTAGGCACCTTGCTGCACGCCTTGTCGGCGGGTCTCGACCGAAATGGCATTCTGGATCGGCATCGCTTGACGGGTAAGCGCCAACAGGGTTGGGCCATCGGTGCGCGAGAGCGCAGCGGCGTAGGCGCCGGCTACTTCCTCAGGATCACCTGGACGGATTACGTCGAGGTTGGGAATGACGCGTAGGCCGGAGACGGTTTCGACGGGCTGGTGAGTCGGTCCATCCTCACCCACACCCACGGAATCGTGGGTGTAGATATAGACGACGGGGAGCCCCGCCAACGCGGCCAGTCGCATGGACGGACGCGAGTAATCGGCGAAGACCAAGAAGGTGGCGCAAGACGGGCGGAAGATGCCATCGTAAGCCACGCCGTTGTTGATCGCGGCCATGCCGTGCTCGCGGATGCCGTAGCGCAGGTTGCGACCATCGCGATTCTCTGGATCGAAATCCTTGCTCGACTGGATGTAGTTGAGCGTCGAGCCATGCAGATCGGCGCTGCCGGAAATGAGTAAGGGGAGCTTTTCCGCGAGGGGTTGCAGCACGTCACGACCGGCGGCTCGAGTGGCGAGTTTGGTGTCAGCCGAAAATTCCGGGATGGCGGCCAGCAGATCGGTAGCGGTCGGCGAAACATCGCGGCTGGCCAGCAGCTCGGCCAAGGCGGGGTTAGCCGCCGCCCAGGCTTTGTGGGTCTTCTTCCACTTGTTGTATTGGCGAGCTAGGCGCTTCTGATGAGCGACGAAATATTCGCCGACTTCGGAGCTGACATAGAACAGCTCGTTGGCGGGCAGTCCGAGACCGGCGCGGGCGGCATCGGCAAACTTGGCGCCGCCTTCGCCGTGGCCTTTGGCCGTGCCCGCGACTTCCGGGATGCCTCGACCAATCTCAGTCTTGGCGATGATGAGTTGCGGTTTGCCGGAATTGGCGCGCTTGGCCTTGTTGAGGGCCTTGGCAATGGCGACCAAATCGTGGCCGTCGGCGAGCGTCATCACGTCCCAGCCAATCGCCTTGAAACGGGCAGCCGTATTTTCGCTCTGCGACTTGTCCGCCATGGCGTCGAGGGTGACGTCATTGGAGTCGTAAATCAGGATGAGGTTATCGAGCTGCTGGTGTCCGGCAAAAGCGACGGACTCGAGGGCTACACCCTCTTGCATGCAACCGTCGCCCGCGAGGCAGATGATGTGGTTGTCAAAAATAGTGTGCTCCGTGGTGTTGAAGCGAGCGGCCGCCATCTTCTGGGACATGGCCATACCGACGGAGTTACCGATCCCCTGTCCGAGTGGACCGGTGGTCGCTTCGACGCCGGGAGTCTCGCGAAACTCGGGGTGCCCCGGAGTCTTGGAGTGCAGCTGACGGAAGGACTTCAAATCGTCGGCGGACACGTCGTATCCGCTCAAATGGAGCCAACTGTAGAGGAACATCGAACCGTGACCGGCCGATAGCACGAAACGATCGCGGTTCAACCAACGCGGCTCGGCGGGATTGTGCACGAGGGCATTGCCGAAAAGGACGGCACCGATCTCAGCGGCACCGAGGGGAAGACCGAGGTGGCCGGACGAACACTGGTGGACCGCGTCGATGGCCAAACCACGGGCTTGGTTAGCAGCTTGAGCGAGGATCTCTTGATTCAACTTCATTGAGTAGGCTGGAGGAGCTATTTGGCTCCCGGGGACTCCCGGGTCGAATAGACGACCGGGCGCTGAGAGGTGGTGCAATGCCGAATTCGATCCGGTCGTGTAAAATAAAAGAGGCGAGCCCCAAGGGCTCGCCTCAAAATGTAAAAACCGGGACGGATTGTCGCTTTTCAGCCTCCCTAGCGCACTTTTGCAACCTGGTTGCGCTTCGCTTTGACAGCCATGGCAGCCTTACCCTTGCGACCACGCAGGTAGTAAAGACGGGCGCGCATCGGCACGGACTCACGTTCCACTTCAATTTTATCGATGTTGGGGGAGTGCAGGGGGAACACGCGCTCCACGCCTTCTCCGTAGCTGATACGACGGACCGTGAAAGCCTCGTTAACGCTCCCACCCTTGCGAGCGATCACGATACCAGCGAACACTTGGATCCGCTCTTTTTCACCTTCGCGCACCTTGGTGTGGACGCGGACACCGTCCCCCACTTTGAAGGACGGGATGTCCTGCTTGAGTTGCGAAGCGGAGACCTCATTAATGATCGGATTCATGGCGGTATTTCTTAAATAAATCGGGACGGACTTGGCGGGTCTTTTCAATGCTCTGCGTGGTCCGCCACTTATCGATTTCGCCGTGATTTCCTTGCTGTAGAACAGCGGGAACAGACATACCTCGAAACTCGGCGGGACGCGTGTATTGAGGAAAGTCGAGCAACTTGCCGGTGAAGGATTCGTGCGTCAATGACTTTTCATCACCCAAAACCCCGGGGATAAAACGAGCCAAGGCATCGACTAGCACTGCTGCCGGAAGTGTCCCATTAGTAAGCACATAGTCACCAATGCTGATTTCACGATCAATCACTGAATCACGAATCCGCTGGTCGACGCCTTCGTAGTGGCCACTCAAAAGCACGAGGTGATCGGCCCCGGAAAGCTCCCGGGCGATTTTTTCGCTGAACGGTTCGCCGTCGGGCGTGAGGTAGATCCGCTGACACCCGGGGGTTTGCAGATCTTCGATCGCTTGAATGGCCGGCTCGGGTTTTAAGATCATACCCGCCCCGCCGCCAAAGGGTCGGTCGTCGGCGGTGCGGTGCTTGTCAGTGCACCAGTTTCGTAAATCGCTGACTTGAACTTCGAGCAGCTTACGATCAATCGCCTTGCCCAAGATGCTCTCGGACAGAAAACCGTCCAACATCTTGGGAAACAGGGTCAGAATATCGATGCGCAACGCCATGATCCTAAAATTGTGACAAAAAAAACGCCCCGGCACCAGCCGAGGCGAATCGAAAAGGGGGGAAAGCCCAGGTTTAGGCTTTCGCGGTCGTTTCAACTGGAGCCGTTTCGGCGGAGGCCACCTCAGCAGAGACAGCCTCAGCGGCGGCCGTCTGAATCGGGGCGGCCTTGCGCGCCTGCTTGATCAGCGAGTTGGCGGTGTCAGTCGCCTTGGCGCCTTGACTGATCCAGTAATCGGCCCGTTCGACGTTCAAAGTCAGCTGATTGCCCTTTGCGCGCGGGTTGTAGGTGCCGAGATTCTCGGCGGGGCGGCCATCGCGACGTGAGCGAGCCTCTGCCACCACAATGTGGTAAACAGGAGCATGCGTGGTGCCGATGCGGGAGAGGCGAATCTTAAGAGCCATGGGAGTGTATCAAAAACGGACGAGTTGCTTGCGAAAAGGTCAGGAATGCAGCCTGCGACAAATGGCTTGTCAAGCATCGACTACCCCGCCTCTGTTCGACGCTCTATGAAAGCCGGAATCGTCGGTCTACCGAACGTGGGTAAGTCCACACTCTTCAACGCCCTCACCCGCTCCCGCAAAGCGGAAGCGGCTAACTACCCGTTTTGCACCATCGATCCCAACGTCGGCGTCGTCACCGTGCCGGACGAGCGGCTGGCGGTATTAAAAAAAATCGCCAAGACTAATGTGGCGATTCCCGCCGCCATTGAATTTGTGGATATCGCGGGTCTCGTGGCGGGCGCCAGCAAGGGCGAAGGCCTCGGTAATCAGTTCCTCGCCAATATCCGGGAGGTGGATGCCATCGTGCACGTCGTCCGTTGCTTCGTGGATGACGATGTCATTCACAACATGGGATCGGTCGATCCGGTGCGTGATATCGAGGTCATCGCGACCGAACTGATCCTCGCCGACTACGAAACCGTCGCCAAGCGGATTGAGAAAACGACCAAAAAAGCCCGCGGGGCGGACAAAGAGGCCCTAGCTGAATTGGCTCTGCTACAGCGCCTCGAGCCGCATCTTAACGAAAGCAAACCGGCCAATATTCTAGAAGTGGACGAGAAAGAGGCGAAGATTCTCCAGCATTTTCAGCTCCTCAGCGCCAAACCCGTGCTCTACGCCTGCAACGTGGCAGAAGACGACTTGGCTGATGTCGAAGCCAATCCCTTCGTGCAAAAAGTCGCCGAGTTCGTACGCACCCACCACGACGCTGCCTACGTGCCAATCAGCGCGAAGATCGAATTCGAGCTGATCGATCTCGAACCGGCCGAAGCGACTGAATTCCTGAAGGATCTCGGCGTCGACGACTCCGGCGTGTCGCAGCTGATCAACGGCGCCTACGCCCTGCTCGGCCTCCAGACTTACTTCACCGCTGGAGAAAAAGAAGTTCGCGCCTGGACCATCGTCAAAGGCTGGAAAGCCCCTCAAGCGGCCGGCGTCATTCACACCGATTTCGAACACGGTTTCATCAAGGCCGAGGTGGTTTCCTACGACGATCTCTCATCCCTCGGCAGTGTCGCCGCCGCTCGCGAGGCCGGCAAATACCGCCTCGAGGGCAAGGAATACCTATTCAAAGACGGCGACGTGGCGCTCTTCCGCTTCGCCAACTGACCGCCCCTGCTCCGACCGGTCTACCGTCCGCAAAACCACCCGATTCGGCTTGGAGCCCAATTTAACCCTTTTAGTTAAATTGGTTCTTATAACGTTGGTACTCGGGCTTTTTCGTTTTTTTTAAGGGCGAGGAATTTTGCCCGTTTCCAGCGTCTCAATTTGCATGATGAGACTGCGCGGCAGGTGGAACGGGTCTTTCACCGGCAAGGCCACGGTGCCGCTGAACGGCGACAGGTCACGGTCCAGCTTCTGGCGCCATTCGCCGTGCGTCCAATCCACGAAATGATCCGCCGCGAATTGCCATAGGCGTTGATACCACTCCAGCCAAGACGCTTCGCCGGTCTCCTGCCACGCCATCAGGACCGCAACCTGCGTCTCCGTATGCGGCCACCACAGTTTCAAATCCGGCAGCGGCCAACCTTCCGCGGCGACATCACCGGCAGCGTCGACCGCCAAAAGGAGCCCTCCCCCGGCCGACTTGTCCCAGCCGAGTTCGAGGTGCCGCTGCACGCGGCGCCATGTTTCGGCCGGCGGGGTCACTTCGCCGACTCCGCCCCTCTCGGCTACCCGCCGAAACCAAAGCCCTTCAATGACGTGCCCAGGGACCGTGGCCGAAACCAACGATGCGCGATCAGCCGCGCCATCGCGCCAGGCGGTTTCGCCCACGCGGTCTTCGGCCACGATGAGAAAGTCTCGATCTATTTCTTCGAGCATGCCGCGGGCGATCTGGCTCCAGCGGGGGTTGCCCGAAGCGGCTCCCAGGGAGGCCAGCTTCAACGACCAAATCATCGGCACGCCGTGGGGCTTGGTGCCCGGTCGGATCCCGTAGGGAAAATGCGGCAGTTGATCGCCCGATACAGCGATGCGCTGCATGGCTGCATCGGCGGTCTGCTCGGCGCGATCCGCCCACGCGGAGTCGCCGGTTGCCCGTGCGAGTTCTGACATCCCGTAGACTGCAAACGCGTCCACGTAGATGCTCTCGTAACCCCGTTTCACCTGCCCTGCGCGATCCAGCAACAAGGCCCAACCTTGCTCCGATTCGAGCCACCCGTGGTCGCAGCAAAACTTGGCAATACGCCGGGCGCGATCTCGCCACTTCGGATCGGGCTCGATTGTATTGAATATCCGGGCACACACCCATACCGCGCGCCACTGGCTCCAAAGCCATTTGTCCTCGGAGATGACCTTCCCATCGTCGGTGACACATGTGAACAAGCCACCGTGCTCCTCGTCGAAGAGCGGCTCCCAGAAAGGCATCACTTGATCAAGCAGATGGGTCCGCAGCCATCCGGCCATTGGTGACACCTGATCCTCGGCCAGTCGCCGCAAGGCGAGCTGCATTCCGTGCTCATGCACGTTTCGGTCAAGACTTCGCATATCGCATCAGTGAGGGCTTCAGATTCTTCGCCAATCCTAAAATATGGCTTTGGTTAAGCGTGAAATTTCATCCTCAATCGCAGTAAGTTTCGCGCCGCCCCGGCTCTTGTTGCTCGCCGCGTTATCGATGAAATTTTATCGCGATTTTTCCCTCGCCGATTCCTCTAAAGCAGCTGATACCGGTCCCGTTCATGAGTGATCCGTCTCCATTAATCCGTATCTACCCTGATCGCCCGACCGCGGCTGCGGCTGCGGCCCGGCACGCCGCCGAGATTTTGCGCGCGGCTATCGCCGAGCGAGGTGAGGCGCGCATCATCGCCGCCACCGGGGCTTCGCAAATCGAATTTGTCGATGCCCTCGTCGCCGCTCCCGACATCGACTGGGCCAAGGTGGAGATGTTTCACCTCGATGAATACGTCGGACTATCCATCGATCACCCCGCGAGCTTTCGGCGCTATTTACTGGATCGTCTCATCAAGCCCACCGGTATCGTCCGCTATCATCTCTTGGATGGCGAAACGGACCCGGCGGCAGTCTGTCGCCAAGTCGGTGCGGCCCTGCAATCCGGCCCCATCGACGTCGCCTTCGCGGGCATTGGCGAAAACGGTCACATCGCTTTTAATGATCCGCCCGCCGACTTCGAAACCCAAGATCCTTACCTCGTAGTCGACCTCGACGAAGCGTGTCGCCGGCAACAGTTGGGCGAGGGATGGTTCCCTACCCTCGACCACGTTCCGCGCCAGGCCATCACGCTTTCCGTGCAGCAATTATTGAAGGTCAAGCAGGTCATCACGGTGGTGCCGGATGAGCGTAAAGCGGCCGCGGCGAAGGCCTGTTTGGAGGGACCAATCGGCCCCGCGGCGCCGGCTTCGATCCTGCGCCAACATCCTGGAAATCATTTCTACTTTGACCAAGCCGGTGCTTCAAAGCTTTCGCCCGAATTTATCGCCCAGCACGCGAAAGTGGTATGAAGTATCGCCTACCGGGATTAGTTGATCTCCAAGTCAACGGCTTCGCGGGGACCGATTACAATAACGGCGCCCTCTCCGCTGAGCAAATTGAGGAATCATTCATCGCGATGCGTCGCACCGGGGTGACCCGTTGTCTGCCGACGATCATCACTTCGAGCACCGCGCATTTCGCCAAATGTGCCGCGCCGTTGATTGCCTCGACCGACGCCATGATCGCCGGTTTGCACATGGAGGGACCTTATATCTCGCCCGTCGATGGTCCCCGCGGGGCCCATAATCTAGCTCACGTGTGCGACGCCTCCATCGACGATTTCAAAAGACGCCAGGAAGCAGCGAGTGGACGGATCGTGCTTGTCACTTTGGCTCCCGAAGTTCCCGGAGCGCTACCGTTGATTGAGTATTTGGTTTCAGTTGGCATCACGGTCGCGATCGGGCATTCCGCAGCGAATGCCGATCAGATCGCCGCGGCGGTCTCGGCGGGGGTCACCCACTCCACCCATCTCGGCAACGGTTGTTTCAGCAAGATGGACCGCCATCATAACAGCCTTTGGGGGCAACTCGCGGCGGACCGTTTGATTCCTGGTTTGATCGTCGACGGGCATCATCTGCCACCCGCGTTTGTTCAAACGGTCATCAAAGCGAAATCCCCGATCAGGTGCGTTTTAGTTACCGATGCGGTGGCCGCGGCAGCTTCGCCGCCGGGGCGCTACGGTTTGGCGGACGGACTGGTGGAACGGCGAGCCGATGGTAAAGTGACAGCCGTCGGCGCGGGGCACTTGGCGGGTTCATCGCTGACGCTGGACGACGCCGTGGCCCGCACCTGTGCATGGACGGGATTGGATCTGGAAACCGTTTGGGCGATGGCTTCTCGCCAACCCGCAGCCCTAATCGGCTTCGAGACTGCTGGAACCGTGGAAGTCGACTGGGACCCAGTTCACCACACGCTCCAAATCTTACTGCTCTCCTGAACTGAATCGCTCTCAGCCGGATGACTGAGATTCAGTAATCGGGCCGGCTGTTCGGTCTAGAGCAGACTCCCGAAATTATCCGACTACGTGCGTGGGGCCCTTGAGCGTTTCGGGGTCCGGCGCGAGGAAGCCCGCTAGAGTTTGAAACCGTGGGGGACCAAGGTGCCTTTGGGCACCACGAGCACGCCATCCCTAATCACGATGCCGTGTTCGTAGGCTCCGTCTTCTTTGCCACTGGGATCGAGATGCACGTCGTTGCCGACGCGGGTGTTTTTGTCGATGATCGCTCCTTTGATCCGACAATTGGTGCCGAGTCCCAGATGCGGCGTCTGAGCGATTTTGTTGGCGGACAACTCCACGGCCGTTTCGTAGTTATCTGCTCCCATCATCACGACATCTTGGAGGACGCAACCTCTGCGGATAAACGAACGAAGGGAAATGACACAATGAGTAATTTCGGAGGACTCAATGATGCAACCATCCCCGATCACGGCTCGGTCTACCACGCAGCGGTTAATCTTGGATGGAGGTAGGGCTCGGTTGTGCGTATAGATCGGTGCCTCTTCGTCGAAGAAATCGAACGGCGGTAACTCATCAGAGATGGCGAGGTTTGTTTCGAAGAAGGCTCGCACCGTTCCGATATCCTCCCAGTAGCCCTCAAAGGCATAGGCGTTAAGTTGCTTTTTGCCGAGCAGGCTGGGGATGACCTCTTTGCCGAAATCGGTCATGTCGTTGTCGAGCGCCTGACGCAGGGCTTCCCGGTTAAAGACGTAAATACCCATCGAAGCCAGGCACCGCTTTTCTTGAGGCTTTGGGTTGCCGAGTTTGGCTTCCAAAACTTCGCTCATCGCCAAGCCTTCAATCACGGCGGGGTCCTTGGGCTTTTCGGCAAAACGTTGAATCTTGAGGTCGTCGTTTACCTGCATGAGACCGAGGCCTTCAACTTGGGAAGTCGGCATCGGCATTGCCGCCAGCGTCACCTCGGCACCGCTCGCTTTATGGGCATTCACGATATCCATGAAATCCATCCGGTAGAGTTGGTCCCCCGAGAGGATCAGCACGTATTCGTGCTCCTCGTTGCTGAGGTGCTTTAGATTCCGCCGCACCGCGTCGGCCGTGCCCTGATACCAGTCGTTGGTCTTGTCCGTTTGTTCCGCCGATAGGATATCAACAAAACCACCTCCGAATTGATCCAGATTGTAGGTGTTTTGAATGTGACGATGCAGTGAGGCCGTATGGAACTGCGAGAGGATGAAGATCCGATTCACGCCCGAGTTTAGACAATTACTGATGGGGATATCGACCAAGCGATACTTGCCACCCAGCGGCACGGCCGGCTTGCAACGCTCGGAGGTCAGGGGATGCAAACGTGTGCCACGTCCGCCTCCCATAACTACTGCCACTACTTCTCTGTATTTTTTCATCGGAACGGGTGATTTATGGAGAGGGTAATACCTTGCCCAAGCATTAGGTCGCCACTTTGTTTGGCCAACATAATAACGTAGACTTGAAGCTATCGAGATTTCATCACCCCACGAGGCCGGGTTGCTCATCATCGCTACCATCCCAACGCAACGGTTGAGCTATTGCGTTACCGTCAAACGGCAGTGCAATGGGGCTCAACCGCGTAATCCGTCACGGCAGCATGACCTCGATCTATCATCCCCACGCGGTCCCTAGACAGCCCCACCCAAACGACCGTTAGCCGATTTGGGATTGTGCCCAACGACTGATTTTTCGACTCAATACTCCGAGCTCCATGCAAATCCAACCTTCTCGAGACGAATTCCGAACCCTCTGTGCCCTAGGCAATCTGATCCCCGTGCACACGGACCTCATGGCGGATTTGGAAACCCCGGTGTCGGCCTACGCCAAATTAAAGCAAGCCGGCCCCTCATTCCTGCTCGAGTCCGTCGAGGGGGGGGAAAATCTTTCCCGCTATAGTTTCATCGGGGTGCGTCCGCGCAAGATCTTCGCCTGTGGCGAGACCACGACCGAGATTCGTTATAGCGATGGCCGCACGGAGACCATCCCCACCCCGTCGGATCCTTTGGAACTCATCGAGGCGGAAACCGCCGGCGTCGAGCCGGTCGAACTCCCGGGCTTACCTCGCTTCACCGGCGGCGCCGTGGGATTTCTCGGCTACGAATATGTGACCCGCGTCGAGCCTACGGTCCCCCCTGCGCCGATCAACGAGCACGAACTGCCGCTGATCTACTTCATGCTGGTGGACTCGACCGCCATCTTTGATCGCGCCCAGCAAACCCTTCGGCTCGTCGTAAACGCTCATATCGGCGACGACCCCGATGCCGCTTACGATCAAGCGGTAGCCGAGCTCAGCGAAATGGCCGATCTACTCGCGCAACCCACTCAGCTCGCGCCGGCGCCTCTTTCCGCGATTCAACAGGTCAACGTCCCGACGGGCAATTTCACCCAGCAGCGATTCGAGACGGTGGTCGAGGAGTGCAAGGAATACGTGCGTTCGGGTGACATCATCCAAGTCGTCCCTTCTCAACGTTTTTCCCAGCCCTTTACCCGCAGCCCGCTGGACCTCTATCGGGCGCTGCGCACGGTCAATCCATCGCCCTACATGTTCATCTTGGACACCATCGACTACGCCATCGTGGGAGCGTCGCCCGAGGTCCATGTGCGGTTGACGGATGAGCGGGTTGAGATTCGTCCCATCGCCGGCACCCGCAAGCGGGGCCAGACCCCCGCTGAGGATCTCGCCTTGGAAAAAGACCTGCTCGCCGACGAAAAGGAGCTGGCCGAGCACCTCATGCTGGTCGACTTGGCTCGTAACGATATCGGTCGCGTCTGCGCCTTCGGCAGTATCCACGTTCCCGAACAGAAAGTGATCGAGCGGTATTCTCACGTCATGCACATCGTCTCCCAAGTAGAAGGCCGTATCAGTAAGGACAAAAATGCCTACGACTTGATGAGAGCGACCTTCCCGGCCGGCACGGTTTCCGGCGCTCCGAAAGTCCGGGCCATGCAGATCATCGCCGAGAAAGAGCCCGTTCAACGGGGATTTTACGCCGGAGCCCTCGGCTATTTCGGCTACGACGGAAATGTGGATTCGTGCATCATGCTCCGAACTTCTCTCATCAAAGATGGCCAAATTCACATTCAAGCCGGCGCGGGAATCGTGGCCGACAGCGATCCCACTTCTGAATTTCAGGAGACCATCAGTAAAGCCTCAGCCTTGTTTAAGGCAGTGGCTCTAGCTGATCGGCTCTAGTCAGCTCGCGAATCTCCCACCGGTAGCCGACCACTGTCGGTCAAACTTAGGATCGAGAAATTCAAGTCACTTAGGCTAAACCTTAGTTTCTATTCGATATTTATGAGACAAAATATAGACATTTGTCTCGCCAAACGATTCTGAGGCGTGTTTTGTTTCGTTAGTTGACCAAATAGCACAGCAAGCAGAACAACCTGCAAAACCAGCTATCATACCAAAAACACTGGAATAATCGCCCTTCACGCCCACTCAACCCTAAATTTCTTTAGACATGGCCTCTTCAATCTCCACCCGCTCAAACAGTCGTCTCAATTTTGTAGAAGATTCAGGCACTCCGATGACAACCACAGATGCTCCTCCGTCCTTTTTGGAGCGTCCAGAGTCGCCACCGGCCGAAAAGCCAGCCCCCTCCGACCGGAGTAACCTGCAGCTCTATTTGCAGGAGATAGGCAAAACTGCTCTACTCACGCCCGAGCAGGAGGTGCAGCTCGCGAACCGAATCCAAAAAGGCGACAAGGCGGCCCGCGATCACATGATCTCCGCCAACCTCCGCCTCGTGGTGAAGATTGCGATGGATTACAAAGACTTCGGTCTTCCCCTCCTCGACCTGATCAGTGAGGGCAACATCGGTCTAATCAAAGCGGTCGAACGCTTCGACCCCAGTAAGGGAGGCAAACTTTCAACCTACGCCGCGTGGTGGATCAAACAGTCCATCAAGCGGGCCTTGGCCAACCAGTCCAAGACGATCCGCCTGCCGGTTCACCTCGTCGACAAAATCGCGAAGATGCGCCGCACCGCCATGGCGCTCACCGAGGAACTCGGCCGCGAGCCCTCCGATGAAGAAATCGCAATCGAGCTTCAGATTCCGACCAACAAAGTTGCCCACCTGAAGAGTGTCAGCGTGCGGCCCGCATCCCTCGACGCGCCGGTCGGCGATGCCGGTGATTCCACCACTTTCGGTGAGATGGTCGGCGACGAACGCACGGTCAACCCTCTCGACTCCCTGAGGGACAACTCAGAGAAGTCCGATCTCCACCAGATGATCGAACAGCTCGACGATCGCGAGGCTGAAATCCTCCGTCACCGCTTCGGGCTCGATGGCTACGATGAACTGACCCTCGAAGAAGTGGGCCAGAAGTTCAATGTGACGCGGGAACGTATCCGCCAGCTGCAGAACATAGCCCTTTCCAAGATGCGTAAGGCTATCACCAGCCACGAAGCCCAACGGTCCCAAGTGGAGATCGATCTGGAAAAGCGCCAGACCGCCCGCGAGGAAGTTATTAAAGAATTTATTGAGAGTCACAAAGAGTGATTCCGATATTGTCAGTATGGGGTTAGGTAATAAAGCGGTCGGTCCCCTCGGGACCGGCCGCTTTCTCGTCAATGGGGGTGTCGCGTCACCCGGACCGGGCGAAACCGGCCCCTATCATCAAGACCACGCCGCGAATCCGTCGGATTCCTCTTTCCGCCAATCGAGACGACAACTGACTGCTTAAGGTTGTGATCTCGATCCGCTGGCGTGGTAGCGGCGAGTGGAAACGAGCCGAAGATGTCGGTAAGCCACCAAACCGTGTCAGCTCCGAGCAATGACTGGTCAAAGAATATCGGAGCTTAGCCGCAAAACGCCCGCGCCATCCTGCCCGCGGCTCGTCGCCACCGTATGCGGGTGCCGTCGAGCGACACTCCTACAACAACTCCACTAGGTCTCCATCTCGGGAGGGGACGCCGCTTGACGACGGTGGATTCAGCCCGCCGAAAGTCGGCGCGCAAATCACCCTTCCTCGACAAAGCCCCGTCCCCATCGCCGCCAAAAAAAAGGCGCCCCGTTGAAACGGGACGCCTTGAAATTTTGCCGAATGTTGGGAGCTACTTCTTCCCGTCTTCGCCGCTGTTGACGGCGTCGTCGAGGATATCGCCGAGGTTCATCATATCGGTGCTGGTATCGCGGCTGAGCGCTTCGAACGAAGCGGACTCGGCAGCCAACTCATCTTCCGAGTAGTTGGCGGCCTTGATGGACAGACCGAGACGACGTTCGTCGCGATCAATCTTGATCACGCGAGCAGACACTTCGTCGCCGGCGTTGATCACGTCCTTCACCTTTTCGATGCGATCCTCGCTGATCTGTGAGATGTGCACGAGACCGTCGATACCATCCTTGAGCTCCACGAAGGCGCCGAAGGAAGTGAGCTTCGAAACGGTGCCGGTGACCACGTCGCCGATCTTGAAGTGGGCGTCGATGTCGCTCCACGGATCGTTAGCCAGCTGCTTCATGCCGAGGCTAATGCGCTGATGCTGGGAATCCACATCGAGCACGATGGCGTCGACTTCGTCGCCCTTCTTGAGGACTTCGGAAGGATGGTTGACCTTGCGGGTCCAGCTCATGTCGGAGACGTGAACCATACCGTCGATACCCTCTTCGAGTTCGATGAAGGCACCGTAAGTGGTCATGTTGCGCACCTTGCCGTGGACGCGAGCGCCGACGGGGTAGTTGTGGCGGACCATATCCCACGGGTTCGGCTCGAGCTGACGCAGGCCGAGGGAGATCTTCTGCTCGTCCTTCTGGATACCGAGGACCACTGCTTCCAATTCCTGGCCGACCTTGAGTAGTTCGGAAGGCTTGGAGATACGCTTGGTCCAAGACATCTCGGTGATGTGAACGAGGCCTTCGACGCCCGGCTCGATCTCGATGAACGCGCCGTAGGGGACGAGGTTGACGACCTTGCCCTGAATCTTGGATCCCACCGGGAACTTCTTGTCGATCGCATCCCAAGGGTTGTTGGTATTCTGCTTGAGGCCGAGCGAAACCCGCTCTTTCTCCCGATTTACCTCGATGATCATGACTTCGATCTCTTCACCCTGACGAAGCATTTCGCTCGGATGAGAGATACGACCCCAGCTCATATCGGTGATGTGCAGCAGGCCATCCATGCCGTCGAGGTCGATGAATGCACCGAAGTCGGTGATGTTCTTGACGATACCCTTGCGGACTTGGCCTGGCTCGATCGAGTCGAGGAGCTCGCGACGCTTGGAGGCGCGTTGCTCTTCGATGAGCTCGCGGCGGGAGAGCACGATGTTCTTCCGCTCGAGATTGATTTTGAGGACCTTGAAATCGTAGGTCTGGCCTACGTATTGATCCAAATTTTTGGGAGGCTGCACATCGATGTGCGAAGCCGGTAAGAAGGCGTCGACGCCGATCGATACGATCAGACCGCCCTTAACCTTGGAGCGGACGCGACCAGAAGCCACGGTGCCCTCAGGAAACTTGGTGAGGATGTTCTCCCAATTTTTCTTCTGTTGAGCCTTGTCGTAAGAGACGACAGGGTTACCGCCTTTGTCTTCTACTTTTTCGACGAGGACCTCGATCGTAGAACCGACCTGCAAGTCACCGATGTCGATGAACTCGTGAGCCGGGACGACTCCTTCGGATTTGCCGCCGATATCAACGATTACTTCGTTTTGGCGGATTTCAGTGATGATTCCCTCTACAATGTCACCTTCGACGTTTAGAGAGAAGTTGGACTCCGCGAGGAGCTCTTCCATTATGGAACTCATGATGAGAAACGAACCGTCGCAACGTGCTCTAAGGCCTTGAGGGTCCGCGTTGTCTGGCTTTCGCCGGACAGGGGGTTGATGGTTTTATCTAGTGTAAAGGCGACGGGTGAGAGCATCGCGGCGAAACACCAATCGACCAAAAGAACGACCGCGAACGATCAACATCTCGAATCGATCCCCCAGTGGGCAAGGCCCAAATTGAGTAAAATGCCACCTTGTTAGCTAGGGTATCACAATGGAAGACGATGCACTTAAGCATCACGCTTAGGGTGGGCTGGCTTTTGAGCGACGATCCCTGGAGGCCACTTCGATGCGCTCAATCGAATCCGGGCGCTCTCATTTGCGACCGCCTCACCCGCCCTCCTCTATTTGAATAGATCGCTCACGAGCTTCGTCCCAACGCATATTCCCGCTCCGTCTTCGGGCATGCTGTTGTGCCCGTTGCTCGTCGTTATCGCCCCCCCGTCACCCGCGTGCCTCCCCGATTTGGCAGGTCTTTGATCGGCACTGGTCCGACTACGAGGCAGCCCAGCCCGGCCCAGCCCGAGCGCGCTCGGGCTGTCGCGCCTACCGTGCGCGCCTTTCAGAGCTGCGGGGATTTCCACGCCGGCTTCACCCGCTGGCGTTGCGAGGACTGCGCGCACGAGTATCCTCCACGCCTTTACCTGTAAGCAGCGTATGATCTGCGCTTCCTGCGCCCAACGGCGCACCCTCACGCTTGCTCCGGTCATCGCCGAGGAGATCTGCCAACCGGTGCCGCATCGCCACGTGGTTCTGACGATCCCCCGTCTCCTCCGCCCGCTTTTCCAGCGCAAACGCGAACTGCTCGGCGAGCTCTCGTGATAGTTCATCCCGCCCGTTTACCCTCCGATCCGTTGGCGTGGCGTTGCTACGTGCTGGGAGAAGCCAGCTCCGCTCCTGATACCGATTTTGATGCCTGCGGCTGTGAATTCCCGGCCGGGGGTCAACCCTTCCCCGACGAAACCGACCAAACCGAGCTCTGGGACGAAGGCTATCAGTCCTTTGCCGACGAGTCGGAGCCCGTCTTCTGGACAGCTCCATCAGAGTTTCACCTTCTCCCGCCCGGGACTAGCGAGTTCCCGCAAGCGCCTATCCGTGATGTGTTTATCCAGCGATTCCCGGAGGAGTGAACCGTATATATTGGGCATAAAGCCCAACCCACAAATCGCCGCTTCATGGGGGAGCAAAAAGGGTCAATCCATACTGTTTGACATTTCTGGGTAAGTTGGATTGAAGAAAGGCCGTGGCAAGGAAAACCCTCTCCCGAACCCCCTCCCCCAGCGAGGC
>Ga0075118_10000777_pt1 | contig 26569 bp, 21 predicted proteins | sample AntAceMetag02UKE_FD_69794 | JGI IMG/M metagenome (GOLD analysis project Ga0075118, IMG submission 69794) | Saline lake microbial communities from Ace Lake, Antarctica - Antarctic Ace Lake Metagenome 02UKE | ecosystem: Environmental > Aquatic > Non-marine Saline and Alkaline > Saline | place...
CGTGATTGGGCGCGACGAAGAGATTCGCCGCACGATCCGCATCCTGCTGCGCAAAACCAAAAACAATCCCGTGCTCATCGGTGAACCCGGTGTCGGTAAAACCGCCATTGTGGAGGGGCTCGCGCAACGGATTCTCCGTGGCGATGTGCCGGAGAGCATGAAGGACAAGACGATTTTCTCGCTCGATATGGGTGCACTGGTCGCGGGGGCGAAATATCGCGGTGAGTTTGAAGAACGCCTCAAGGCCGTGCTTGCTGAAGTCAAAGAAGCGGATGGCCGCATCATTCTTTTCATCGACGAACTGCACCTGATCGTGGGCGCCGGCAAAGTCGATGGTGCGATGGATGCAGGCAATCTACTCAAGCCGATGCTCGCGCGTGGTGAGCTGCACTGCATCGGCGCGACCACACTCGACGAATACCGTAAGCACATCGAAAAGGATGCGGCGCTGGAGCGTCGGTTCCAACCGGTGCAGGTGGATCAACCCAACGTCGAAGACGCGATCTCGATTCTTCGCGGAATCCGCGAACGCTTCGAGCTGCATCATGGCGTGCAGATTCAGGACAACGCGCTCGTGAGCGCCGCCGTCTTGTCGGATCGCTACATCAGCGACCGCTTCCTGCCGGATAAGGCGATCGATCTCGTGGACGAAGCTTGTGCGATGATTCGCATGGAAATGGATTCGATGCCGCAGGAGCTTGATGAGCTCACGCGCAAAGTGCTGCGTTTGGAAATCGAGGAAACCGCTCTCGCCAAAGAAAAGGATGCTGCCAGTAAGCAGCGTCTCGCGACCTTGCGTAAAGAACTCGCCGAGGCGAAAGAGAAGGCCGATACGATCAAACGCCATTGGGAAAAGGAAAAGGGCGCGATCGATATCGTGCGCAAGCAACGCGAGGAGCTCGAAGCCGTGCGTCTCGAAATGGAAAAGGCCGAACGCGCTTACGATCTGAACAAAGTCGCGGAGTTGCGTCATGGTAAGATCCCGCAACTGGAAGAGGCTTTGAAGAAAGCCGAGAAGTCTGATCGACCGAAGAACACCCTCTTTAAAGAAGTGGTCACCGAAGAAGAAATCGCCGAGGTGGTTTCCAAATGGAGCGGTGTGCCCGTGACGCGACTTGTCGAAGGCGAAAAAGAAAAGCTCCTTCGTCTCGAAGACGTGTTGCACGAGCGTGTGATTGGTCAGGATGAAGCCGTGACTCTGGTCACCGAATCGATCCTGCGTGCGCGTAGTGGCATCAAAGATCCGCGTCGCCCGGTGGGCAGCTTCCTCTTCCTCGGTCCGACCGGGGTGGGTAAAACCGAACTCGCGAAGGCTCTCGCGGAGACGCTCTTCGATACCGAAGCGGCCGTCGTGCGCATCGACATGTCCGAATACATGGAAAAGCACAGCGTCTCGCGTCTGATCGGCGCTCCTCCGGGCTATGTTGGCTACGATGAAGGCGGCCAGTTGAGCGAAGCAGTGCGGCGCAAGCCTTACGCGGTCGTGCTGTTCGACGAAATCGAAAAAGCGCATCCCGATGTGTTTAACGTGCTTCTGCAAGTGCTCGACGATGGTCGCATCACCGACAGCCAGGGCCGCACGGTCGATTTCAAAAACACGATCATCATCATGACTTCGAATCTCGGCTCACGCTTCCTCCTCGATGGAGTGACGGGCGATACGATTCCCGAATCAGTGCGTGAAAGTGTGATGACGGAATTGCGCCAAGCATTCCGTCCAGAGTTTCTCAACCGCATCGACGAATCGATTCTGTTCAAGCCACTCACGTTGGATGAAATCACGCTGATCGTGGATCTGCTGCTGGTGGATCTGAACAAGCGTCTAGCGGATCGTCGTGTAAAAGTGACGCTCGATAAGGAGGCGAAAGATTGGGCCGCTCTGAAGGGATACGATCCGGTCTTCGGTGCGCGTCCGCTCAAGCGCTTCCTGCAACGTCAGATCGAAACTAAGCTCGCGCGAGCCCTCATCAGCGGCGAAGTCGCCGAGGGCAGCAACGTCGCGTTCTCGATTCAAGATGACGAACTGGTGATGTCGTAAGGGCGAACCACGCTTGGCGATAAACTCCAACGATTAGGTTGCAGCCGAGCTGAATAGCTCGGCTGCACTGGTCTATAGTGGGATGGACAAGTGGAGGGCTGGGGCGCAAGATCGGCGGATAACTGACCGCTAGTCGTGTGTTTCCCCGATCACATGAAGGCTACCTTAAATCTCTTTTATCGCCATGGCTTCTTCCTCCTCTGTTAAGAAACGCACCGCCAAACCAGCGAAGTCCCGTTCTGATCGTGACCTGATTTTTGGCGATCTCTGGGAGTTTGATCCCGCACCGGAATCGGCTGATCCAAAACTTAAAGAGCGCTACGAACTTTTTATCGATGGGAAGTTCGTCGCACCGAAGGGAAAAAAATATTTCGATTCGATCAATCCGGCCAACGAGCAAAAGCTCGCGCGCATCGCACACGGCAAGGCGGCCGATGTCGATCTGGCCTACGAGGCCGCGAAGAAAGCCTTTGATGGCGGGTGGGGCACGATGCCCGGCCGCGAACGAGCCAAGTATATCTATCGCATCGCACGTTTGTTGCAGGATCGCGCGCGGGAGTTTGCCGTCGCGGAAACGCTAGATGGCGGGAAGCCGATCAAAGAGTCGCGTGACTTCGATGTGCCCACTGCCGCGGCCCACTTTTTCTATCACGCGGGATGGGCCGACAAACTCGATTACGTGGCACCCGGTCGGAAGGTCGCGCCGCTTGGGGTTGTCGGTCAGGTGATTCCGTGGAATTTCCCGCTGCTCATGCTCGCGTGGAAAATCGCGCCAGCTCTGGCGATGGGAAATTGCATTGTGATCAAACCCGCCGAAACGACGAGCATCACCGCGCTCAAGCTGGGCGAGATTATTCAAGATGCGGGATTGCCTCCCGGTGTCGTGAATATCGTGTCGGGGTTTGGTGATACGGGCTCTGCGATCATGACGCATCCGATCGCTGCGAAAGTCGCCTTCACTGGTTCGACTGAAGTCGGCAAGATCATCATGCGATCGATTGCCGATACCGATAAAAAGATGACGATGGAGCTCGGTGGCAAAGCCGCGAATATCATCTTCGACGATGCGCCCATCGATCAGGCGGTCGAAGGCATCGTCAACGGCATCTTCTTTAATCAAGGCCACGTGTGTTGCGCGGGATCGCGTTTGCTGGTCCAGGAATCAATCGCGCCTCAGGTGCTTCGCAAATTGGAGACTCGCATCAAGGTGCTGCGTGTCGGCGATCCGATGGATAAGAATACTGACCTCGGCGCAATCAACTCCAAGGAGCAGCTCGATAAGATTACTGAGCTTGTGGATTCAGGTGTGAAGGAAGGTGCCGCAATGTTCCAGTCGGCGTGTAAGTTACCGAGCAAGGGCTACTATTTCCGGCCTACGGTGTTCTCCAATGTCACGATGAGTCACCGGATCGCGCAGGAAGAGATCTTTGGCCCCGTGCTTAGCGTGATGACGTTCCGCACGCTTGAAGAAGCGGTGGAGAAAGCGAACAACACGCCATTTGGTTTGAGTGCCGGTGTCTGGACCGACAAAGGATCGCGCATCCTTAAGATGTCCACTGAGCTCAAGGCCGGTGTCGTCTGGGCCAACACCTACAACAAGTTCGATCCCACCTCGCCGTTTGGCGGCTACAAAGAAAGCGGCTTCGGTCGCGAAGGCGGCCGCCAGGGTCTGCTCGATTACTGTAAGTTGGTGTAGGACGAATTTCTTAAACAATGACTCCCGTATTTACTCCTCCAACTGAATGTCCGGTCTGCGGTGACGATGTGGCGCGTGGGGCGAAGTCGTGTCCGGGCTGTGGGGCTGATGAACGCACGGGTTGGAATGAAGAGGCGACTCGCTATGACGGCCTCGATCTTCCCGATGAAGCCTTCGACGAAGACTCTACCTCCGGTCAGGCTGAACGCCCCTGGCTCCGAAACTTTGCGATCATTTTTGCGATCGTCCTTATCCTAATCGCTTTTGTCTTTAACTGACCCACTCGCCATGACCCGTCTCCCGATTACCAAAACTCCCAAGCCCTATGTTGGCGGTGCGTTTATTCGTTCCGAAAGTGGCCGCACGTTTCCGCTCAACGACAAGACGGGGAACTTCTATGCGAACATCCCCCAGTGCACGCGCAAGGATCTGCGCAATGCGGTTGAGGCGGCGGCGAAGGCCGGCGCGAGCTGGGCAAAACGTAGCGCGTATAATCGTGGGCAGATTCTTTATCGCCTCGGCGAAATGCTGGAGGCGCGACGTGAGGAGATGATTGAAACGCTGATCACTTTCGGTGCGACCAAAGCAACCGCGACCAAGGAAGTCGATGCGAGCACGGATCGACTGATTTACTACGCTGGCTGGTGCGATAAATACGAACAGGTGCTCGGCAATGTGAATCCGGTGGCTTCACCGCATTTCAATTTCACCGTCACCGAAGCGATGGGAGTGGTCGGCGTGATCGCACCAGACGCTCCTGCCTTACTCGGGTTGATCTCGATGGTGGCTCCGATTATCGCGAGCGGAAATTCCGTCGTGGTCGAAATTTCGGAATCGAATCCCTATCCCGCAATCCTGCTGGGCGAAATGCTGGCAACGAGTGATCTGCCGGGCGGAGTGGTGAATATGCTGACTGGTTTCCGGGAAGAACTCCTACCGACGTTTGCGAGCCACGAACATATCCGCGGCATCAGTGCGGCGGTGGTTGGCGCGCATCGTAAGACACTGCGACTGCTTGGAGCCGATAGCGTGAAATGCGTTTCCTTTGTGGATGAGAAGAAGAATTGGTATGCTGATCAAGCGCAGGATCTCTACGCGATCCGTGATTTCGTGGAGTTTAAAACCACGTGGCACCCGATTGGGGCGTGAGTAACGTGATCAATTGATCTGATTACTCACCCACGCATCGATTTGTGGAAGCACGCGTTGCTTGAAGAGGGCTTTTTGGCGGATATTTTCGTCCGCGCGCTCGGCGATGGGGAGAGCATCGGCGGGTAGTTTTTCTTTCGTCGTGGCCATTAAGAGATCGGCGTCGGCTGGATCGGAAGAGTAGGTGGCGATGTCCGGCAGATAACTATAGATCTCGAAGTTGCCGACCCGGGCAATGAGTTGATCGAAATTCTCGACGGCGTAGCGAATCGCGAGTCCCGGCTGTTCGCCTGAGCCAGAGATCCGATAGAGGTTTCGATTGGATTCCGACGCGGGTAACGTATCGCCGAGCGTAAGCTCCATCATGGATTGGATCAGAGCAGGATCGAGGGCGGATTGCATCGCGCCGTAAGCATTTCGTTTCGTGCGGGTATCGATCGCCTGACGTGCGATGTCGTGGAGTTGATCGAAGGTGGTGCGATCTGCGTAGCGGCCTACGATGTCGAACACTGTTGCGATCAGGTTTCCAGAAACAGAGCTGGGGTCTTGGCGGTAAGCTTGAAATTTTTCGCGAGCGATCCGGAGCGTTTCCGGATCAGCGCAGATGCCGAGAAGCTCAATGACGTCGGAACGAATACCGGCATCGAGTGGTGATTCGCCGGAGTTTTCATCCCAACCAAAACGCTCCATCAAGGGGTGAAGAATCGTGAGTGCCCACTGCTGATAGGCGGCGCGACCTGATTGGTCTTCTTGATAACCGTCGATGGACCTGAGGGTTATGAGCACGCGTTCCAGAACCGTGGCGTATTCGCTCTGTCCGAGACCGGAGAGTAGATCGAGAGTTTGGGTGACTGGCACGCGCTCTGCCTTGGCGAGAGCCCATGAATCGGAGATAAGATTGAGCTGATCGGCTTGGGGGAGGCGGGTGATGTGCGACGCGAGCTCAGCCGCAAGCTCGTCATCATATTGCACGCGGTAAAAACCGATATTGCCGACGTTGAGTTTCAGTGGGCCTGACCCTTCCGGCCATGGCAGGATCAATTCGTGATCTTCCATTAACACCATCTCAGGGTTGTCAATTTCACCCAGGCGCGCATAGGCGAGCGGGATTTTCCATGGATCTTCGTTCGTGGTTTCCTGGGACGACAAGAATCGATTTTGTCGCAACACGATTTGCTGCGTGCCATCACGCATTTCACGCGACGCTGTGATGAGCGGAAACCCGGGACGTTCAGTCCAGTCGGCGGCAAGTGCAGTCACGGGCTTGCCGGAAACTTCTTCAATGGCAGCCCAGAGATCGGCAGTCGTGGTGTTGCTGTAAGTGTGGCGATTAATGTAGAGGCGGATGCCATCGCGAAAAGGGATTTCACCGAGGTAACTTTCGAGCATGCGCAGAAAAGATTGTCCTTTCAGGTAGGAGATATCGTCGAAGCCATTGGCGGCCTGAGCTTCATTCGCGATGTTCTGGAGAATAGGATGCGTGCTCGATTGCGCATCGAGTCTCATGGCCGTCTCTTTGTCATTATTCGCTCGCATCCATACCTGCCAGGAAGGGTTGAGCGCGTCGGTGGTTTTCGTTTCCAACCACGAAGCAAAACCTTCGTTGAGCCAAAGATTATCCCACCAAGCCATGGTCACCAGATTGCCGAACCACTGATGAGCGACTTCGTGGGCGACGAATTTGAAGATGAGCTCCCTGTTTGCTTGAGATCCAGTGGCTGGATCGAAAAGTAATTCGGATTCGATATAGGTGATCGCTCCCCAATTTTCCATCGCGCCGAAACCGGAAAATGCGTTGGGCACGCCGATGTTGTCGAGTTTGGGTAAGGGATATGCCGAATCGAAGTATTCGTTTTGATAGGCGAGGGAGCTTTTCACTACTTCCATCGCATAACCTGCACTGGCGAGTTTGCCCTCGGTAGTGAGGATGCGGAGTTTCACGCCTTCGAATTCATCCTCGAGCACTTCGAATTCCGCTGCGTAGATCGCGACGAGATAAGTAGGCATCGAAGGCGAACGGGAAAATGTGACGCGTTTATGAGCGAGATCGAAGGTCGTTTCCTCAATCGCAGGCATGTTAGACACGCCGGTCATCGCCTTCGGGATGATCAGGCTAATATCGAATGTCGCGCGGAAGACGGGTTCATCCCAGCAGGGGAAGGCGCGACGCGCATCGGCGACTTCCATTTGTGTGCCGAGCATGAGTTTTTTGCCGTGAGCGGTGTCGTATTCGTCGACGAAGAATCCCTGCGCGGCCGTGCCGATCTTTCCTTCGTATTCGAATAACAGAGTATGGGTTCCGGCGGCCAGATCGACGGGGATGTGGAGAGTTTGGGTTTGCTCGTCGTAGGTGTGAGTGAGAGCGGCGGGGGTTTGCTCGTCGTCAATCAACGCGATTCGGTGGATGTTTAACTCAAGGGCGTGCAACACGACTTTTTCGACGTCGCGGGTCGCGTTTACTTCGATGCGAGCGGTGCCCGAGAATGTGCGCTTTTCGAAATCGGGTTGGATTTCGATGGCGTAGTTTTTCGGGATCACCTCCTTGGGCAGGATGCCTGGGGTGGTCGCGAAAGAGAAAGGTTTCTCCGCGCAGAGCAGAGCGGGGAAGAGCACGAACAGAGCGAGCGATTTGAGCATGGGTGACGCTTTTAGCATGCGTTCGTGTTTTGTCATATGGAGCTGAATGTCAACCTGCTCAAGGTGGGCAGCGCCAGTTCGTGATGTTTGGTCAAATGATCAGATTGCGCGTGTCTTGGGTGTTCCTTGCGCCGCTCCTACGGTGTGAGAACCGTTCGTCAAAATGCCTGCGCCTTGGGTGGAGTTGAAACTAAGTTGCACTCGCTCAGGAGAAAACACGCTCTAACATCCGAACCAATCTATGAATCGCCCGGCTTCAACCCAGACCGCTAGCAACAGACTATACGTGCTTTCGCAGTGCGTGGGTTGGGTTGGGTTCACGATCATCGGTATAGGATCGCTGAGTTTGTTTAGTAAAGGGCTGAGTATGGGGAATGTGTGGGTGTGGGTTGGCAGCAACAGCATCGGGTTGCTGCTTACGCATCTCTACCGAATATGGATTCACCATTTCAACTGGAAGCAATTGAGTTGGCAGACTCTCCTGCCTCGCGTAGCGGTGGCCGTTGTTTTGCTAGCGGTGCTCTGGTCTTTCCTGGATCTGCCGCTCTACCTGTTTTCGGCCGAAGGTTACTTGCAGGATAGATTCGCCGAGCCCGTAGTTTTTGCCTCTTCCATTTTCAACGGCACGTGGATCCTGCTGCTGTGGTCGTTGCTCTATTTCGGCTACAATATGGCCAATCGTTACCGGCATTCGGAATTGGCTCGGGTAAAACTGCAGGCCATTGTGAAGGAGGCCGAGCTGGAGGCGCTCAAATCACAGATCAATCCGCACTTCATTTTTAACGCGCTCAATTCTATGCGCGCTCTGATCGACGAAGATCCTGCTCGCGCCAGGGAATCCGTCACTCAACTGGCGAATTTGTTACGCTACTCTTTGCAGAGCGGGAAACTTGAAACCGTCCCCTTTGGCGAGGAACTACGGATCGTGAACGACTATCTCTCGCTGGAGCAAGTCAGGCATGAAGAGCGCCTGCGGGTGAAACTCGACATCGATCCCGGAGCGCTGGCGTTGCCGATTCCTCCGATGATTTTACAGACGTTGGTGGAGAACGCGGTGAAATACGGCATCTCTACTCGCACTGAGGGCGGCGAGATCGCGATCATCGCGCGAAGCGACCAGCAAGGGCTTTTCTTGCAAGTGATCAACCCGGGTGAATTGACTGCCGTAAGTGAAATTCAGCCCGATTCCGAGGCGAGCGATTCAACGGGGTTGGGGCTACGCAACGCGGCTCAACGCCTAAGTTTGCTCTTCGGTGGAGAGGCTTCGTTGGTGTTGAAAGTTGGAGAACCGGGTAGTGTAATCGCCGAAGCGCGAATCCCCAGAACCCTGATGAAATCGACAGATTCTCCCTCGGAATGAATGCACTTTTGATCGACGACGAGCGACTTGCTCGTAGCGAATTGCGCCGACTCCTGTCTGAGTTTTCAGATATCACGATCGTAGGTGAAGCGCCCAACGCGAAGGTGGCCCGCGAACTAATCGCCGAGCTGAGGCCTGACTTGCTTTTTCTTGATGTGCAGATGCCTGGTGAGACTGGGATGAAATTGCTCGAGACTTTAGAGCCACCGATTCCGCATGTGATCTTCACCACGGCTTACGATGAATTTGCGGTGAAGGCATTCGAACTGAACGCGCTCGATTACCTGCTTAAACCAGTGGATCCCTCTCGTCTCGCTTCTGCGATTGAACGGCTACGGGAGAAAAGCAGCCTAGAAGAGACGCCGGCCAAAACCACGCGCCTTGAAGCCACCGACAAAGTTTTCGTGCGCGAGGGCGATCATTGTTGGTTCGTCGAAGTGAATAAAATCCGGCTGATGGAAAGCGAAGGCAATTACACGCGGCTGCATTTCGATGAGGTGAAACCTCAGCTGTTCCGTTCGCTCAACGCGATGGAAGCTCGGCTGGACGAGAAACAATTCTTCCGCGCAAATCGGAGGCAGATTATTAATTTCGCCTGGATTGAAAAAATCGAGCCCTGGTTCAGCGGTGGACTCTTGGTGGAACTGAAGGGTGGGGAGAAGATCGAACTCAGTCGTCGCCAAGCGCAGGAATTTCGAGAGAAGATGAGCCTGTGAGCCGGAACTATTTATGTGGAAAGCTGGAAAAGAGGAAACTGAAGGAAAAGGTATCCTGTCTGCTCCGAAACGTCCGTGGTCTTCTTCCTGCTTTCCTGAGTTCCACATTCTAAACCAAATCTCTCATCCATGATCGAAGTCCACGAACTACAAAAAACATTCCGTGATAAGAAACGCGGAGAGATCCATGCGGTGGATGGAGTGAGCTTTAAGGTAGAACCGGGAAAGATCTACGGGCTGCTCGGCGCCAATGGCGCGGGCAAAACGACGTTACTTCGCATGCTTGCAACTTTGCTTAAACCAACGAGTGGCACGGCGGTGGTGGCGGGATACGATGTCGTGAAAGAAGCTGAAAAAGTGCGCGCCAATGTGGGATTTCTCGCGGCGAGCACCGCGCTTTACGGACGACTGACCTCGCGTGAGATGATCACCTATTTTGGCGAGCTCAACGGGATGAGCTACGGCGCGATCAAGCACCGGATTGAGGAGCTGGCGGAGCAATTGGATATGCACGATTTTCTCGACCGTCGCTGCGACAAGTTTTCCACGGGCATGAAGCAAAAAACGTCGATTGCGCGAACCCTGATCCATGATCCCAAGGTGATGATTTTCGATGAGCCCACGCTGGGGCTGGATGTGATGACTTCCCGTTCGATCGTGAGATTCGTGCGCGAGTGCAAGGGGCAAGGGAAGACGGTGATCTACTCTACTCACATGATGAACGAGGTGGAAAAACTGTGCGATACGGTCGGCATTATTCACGATGGGAGTCTGCTGGCGGAAGGAAGTCTCGCCGATTTGAAAGCGACTCATAACGAAACCGATCTCGAAGAAATCTTCGTGAAACTCTCGGGAGGCGACTCATGAATTTCGCTCGTATTCTCACCGTTTACTTCAAGGAACTGAAAGACTCGCTGCGCGATCGTCGCACGGTGATCTCGATGATCGTCGTGCCGACTTTGATCATGCCGGTGTTGATCTTCGGAATCGGCAAGGTGGCTTCGGGCGTGTTTAACAAAGCCAAGAGCGAGGTCGCTCGCATCATGGTAATCGGTGCTGATGGAGCGCCGGAGATTGTTGAGGCGTTGGCGGAATCGGAGCGGTTGCGAATCGTGCCTTTGGCCGAGAATTGGAAAGAGCTGGTCGCGGAAAAGAAGATCCGCGCGGTGGTTTCGATCCCGGAGAATTATCTGTCGGGTTCGGATGATTCCGATGCAGTGATGATGTATAGCTACGAAGGAGAACTGAAGTCGCGTCTGGCGGTTCGGGAGATTGAGAAACAGCTGACGAGCTATCGCGAAAGCATGGTTCAAGACGAGCTGAAGCAGCTTGGTTTACCGGCTTCGTTGATCGAGCCGTTTACGATCGCATGGGAAAACGTCGCTCCGCCCGAAAAGGTCGGCGGCAACCAACTGGGGGGCATGGTGCCTTACCTCATTATCATTCTTTGCTTCACGGGTGCGATGTATCCGGCGATGGATCTCACGGCGGGTGAAAAGGAACGCGGCACGATGGAGACCTTGCTCTGCAGTCCGGTGGCACGAGTGAATATCGTGCTTGGTAAATTTCTGATGGTGCTGACCGGATCGCTGGGTTCGATGTTGTTGGCCTTGTTGTCGATGGGCCTGAGCTTTTTTGTGATTGGCAATGTCATGGATGGGGGGACGGCCGCGGCCGCGGCCGCGAGTGGCGCGGCACCGGGGGTGATGCCCACGATTGATCCGTTGGGGGTGCTTGGAGTGCTCGCGATGGTGCTGCCAGTAGCGGTGCTTTTCTCTGCGGTGATCTTCACGGTCGCGTTGTTTGCGAAGAGTTACAAAGAAGCGCAGAGCTACGTGGCGCCGCTGATCTTTGTGGTGCTTATGCCTGCGATGGTCGGAATTTTACCGGGGATCGAGCTCAACGCCAAACTCGCGATGGTGCCGATTCTTAACCTCAGTCTCGTGTGTAAGGAGATGCTTTCCGGGGTGTGGAATTGGGGCTACATCGGAATCATCTTCGGCTCGACCTGTGTTTATGCGGGCGTCGCGTTAGGGCTCGCGGTGCAGATGTTTAAGCGCGAGGGCGTGATTTTCCGCATGTAAGCGGGATTGCGTTGTAAAATATTTTCGAAAGCGCGACGTGGCTGGTAAAGAGCGCGTAAAAGGCGGCTGCCTCACTAGTCAATTTGCCGGGGAGTGTTTAGGGTTCGGGTCCAACACAAACCCACCAAAAATGAACACCCCCGATATAAAATTTCCCGCTCAACAAGGTTTGAGCCTCCGCCGGTCGGCCTCAGGAACGACCCTTTCGGTTGATGATCTGCAAGCCACCTTAGCCAAGGCGCATTGTCGCCTGATCCAAGATTTGGAAGAACTCCGTGAACGAGAAGTAAACCTCCGAGCCTACGAAAACCGACTGCGCACAATGCAGGATGAGTTTGAGTCTGGCCGCCAAGCAGGGGCGTTGAAGATTCCTTCTCGGGAAGATTCGCCGCTTTCGAATACGCCGGGTGCAGATGAGGCTTGGCGCAAGTTGCACCGTGCGCGCGAGTTGCTAGAAATTGAACAGAAGCACATGGTAACCGAACGGCACACGCTCAGAGCGGAAAGAGATGCGATGCAGGAACGAGAAGCAGCCGTGGCTGTGCGTGAGGATCGGTTGAAAATCGTGCTCGAACGTCTGCAGGCCAAGGAAGAGAAGTCGAAACAGGGGCTGCTCGGGTTTACGCGGGCGCCGTTTGGTATCGGCTTTACGAAATCCTGACTGGATACGAATCACGTTTGCCTCATGCTGCTGGCATGAGCTTGACGTTGTTTCCCCAGCACATCATCGCGAAGAAACGTGACGGTGGTGTGCTCACTCGCGATGAGATTGGCGCTTTTGTCGCCGGCGCGACCGATGGTTCTTGGGAGGACTACCAGCTGAGCGCTCTGCTTATGGCGATTTTCCTGCGCGGGATGAACCGCGAAGAAATGGCGGCCTACACTGAGGCGATGATGAATTCGGGTGTCGTCGCTGATCTCTCGAGTTTGGCGATGCCGAAGGCCGACAAGCATTCGACGGGCGGAGTGGGCGACAAAGTCTCATTGCATCTCGCGCCGATGATCGCTGCTTGCGGGGTGGCGGTGCCGATGATTTCCGGGCGTGGGCTGGGGCACAGTGGGGGCACACTCGACAAGCTGGAAGCGATCCCGGGATTCAAGGTGAACCTGTCGCTGGACGAATATCGCTCGCAATTGGATCGGCTCGGCGTGGCGTTGATTGGGCAGACCAAGGAGCTCGCGCCGGCCGATAAGAAGCTTTACGCGCTGCGTGATGTGACTGCGACGGTGGAATGCATCCCGCTGATTTGCGGCAGTATTCTCTCCAAGAAACTGGCCGAAGGAATCGATGTGCTCGTGCTCGATGTGAAGTTCGGTCGCGGCGCGTTTATGAAAGACGAGACCGCCGCGCGTGAATTGGCCGAGGCCCTCGTTTCGACCGCCACGGCGATGAACAAGCCAACTCGCGCCATCATGACGGCGATGGATCAGCCTTTGGGACGTGCGGTGGGCAACGCGCTCGAAGTCGCCGAATCAATCGCCTGCCTGCGTGGCGAAGGTCCGGCTGATACGATGGAAGTCACGTTTGCGCTCGCGGAGCAGATGCTCCTGCTCGCCAAAGTGGCTAACACTCAAGAGGAGGCGCGAGCTAAGTTGGAGGAAAGTATTTCGAGTGGGGCGGCGCTGGCTAAATTCCGCGATCTGGTGGCCGCTCAGGGAGGTGACGCGAACGTCGTCGATGATCCCGCGCAACTTCCGCAGGCGAAGCATCAAGTCGCTCTCAGGGCAGCCCAGAGTGGTTATGTCGCCGAAGTGGATGCGATGGAGGTCGCGTTAGCGGCGCTTTGCTTGGGAGCAGGGCGCGCCAAGGCCGAAGATGCGATCGATCCGGCCGTGGGCGTGAGTGACCTCGTGAAAATTGGCGAACGCGTCGAAGCAGGGGCGCGCCTCTGCACGATTCACGCGAATGACGAATCGGCTTTGGTCGAGGCGAAAGCGAAACTCTCTGCGGCGATCAAGTTAAGCGAGGAACCGGTGCATGCGCCGCGATTGATCGGCGATATGATCGGCTAGATCTTCCCAGCTTTGCGCTTCTCGATCAGCTGGTAGAAATCGACGAAGAGCGGGTCGGCATCGTTCGGGCCGGGCGCTGCTTCGGGATGATACTGCACAGAGAAAATCGGGAGCTCTTTGTGGCGGAGGCCTTCGACAGTGTTGTCGTTGAGATTAATCTCGGTGACCATCGCGCCACCTTTTTCGAGGCTCTGCGGGTCCGTCGCGAAGCCGTGATTTTGCGCGGTGATGGAGACGCGTTCGGTTTCGATATTCTTGACCGGTTGGTTTCCGCCGCGATGGCCGAACTTGAGTTTGAAGGTCGAACCGCCAAGTGCGTGGGTGAGCATCTGATGCCCGAGACAGATACCGAAGGTCGGATAATCAGGGATCAGGTTCATGACAGTCTGGTGCACGTAATCGAGGGCAGCGGGATCGCCGGGACCATTCGAGAGAAACAGACCATCGGGATTGTATTCGCGGATTTGTTCAGCGGAGGCGGAAGCAGGGAAGACCTGCACTTCAAAGCCATGGCGAACAAGCTTACGGAAGATAGTGTATTTCGCACCCAGATCAAAGGCGGCTACTTTGAAACGTTTTTCCGGGATACCGGGCGCGTTCATCGTGGTGCCGACCGGGAAGTAAGGATCGTTGAATCTTGCTGGATCTTCGGCGCCCCAGATGTAGGGCTCTTTGCAGGTGACTTCTTTGACGTAATCACTGCCGGCCATGTCCTGCCAGTTGCGGGCGTTGGCCACGGCTTCCTCATCGCTGATGGGGAGGGTGCTGAGGCAGGATTTCATGGCTCCATCCACGCGGAGCTTCTTGGTGAGAGAGCGGGTGTCGATCTCACTGATGCCGGGGATGCCGTATTTGCGCAGATAATCGTTGAGAGAGGACTGCGAGCGCCAGTTACTCACGACTGGGGAAAGCTCCCGCACCACGAAGCCGGCGCATTTCGGCGCATCGGCTTCGCTATCCTCGTCGTTGACTCCGTAGTTTCCGATCATTGGAGCCGTCATGGTGACGATTTGGCCGAAGTAGGAAGGATCAGTCAGAATCTCCTGATAACCGGTCATGGATGTGTTAAAAACACATTCGCCAGCAATCGTCGCATCGGCGCCAAAGGCGCGGCCGCGGAATATACTTCCATCTTCGAGAGCTAGGACAGCGGGTTTGGGCGATGACATCAAAGGCAGACGAAAAGGCTTCGATTCAGACCTGCCAAGGGGAAATCTTGTTTGGACCGAAAATCTTTCCCCGCCGTTTGACAGAGGGGCCCTCTGTTCTTACCCATTTGCCTCTTAAACATGCCTTATTCAGAAGATCGCGATACTTGGTTTGAGGGCCAAGGCCTTTGGGCACACATCCCGGCCAGCGACTGGCAGAGCTGGACGTGGCAGCTGAAGAATCGTCTCACCAGCATCGAACACCTTGAGCAATACATGACGCTCACGGCCGATGAGAAGGCTGGTTGTCTCTTTGCCAGCCATAAGCTGTCGCTCGCGATCACCCCGTATTTTTTCAACCTGATCGATCGCAACGACCCTGATTGCCCGCTGCGCAAGCAGATGATCCCTCGTGAGGGAGAAACCCAGATTTCTTCTGAGGAGCAGCTCGATTCACTGGGCGAGGACGAACATTCGCCCGTGCCGGGCCTCGTGCACCGTTATCCGGATCGCGTCTTGTTCCTGGTTACGGATCGCTGCGCGGCATATTGCCGCTATTGCACTCGCAGCCGCCTGGTCTCCAACGCTCAGGACTACAATTTCCATCCGGAATACGAACAGGGGCTACGTTATATCGAATCGCACCCAGAAGTGCGCGACGTGCTGCTCTCCGGTGGCGATCCACTTCTGCTCTCCGATAAAAAGCTCGAGCACCTGCTCGCGCGTCTCCGCGAGATCAAGCACGTGGAGTTTATCCGTATCGGCTCGCGCATCCCTACTTTTCTCCCCCAACGCATCACGCCGGAACTTTGCGACCTGTTTAAGAAATACGGCGCGATCTGGATGAGTATCCACGTGAACCATCCCAAGGAGTGCACCCAGGAGCTCAAAGACGCCTGCGAACGCCTCAGCTATGCCGGAGTTCCACTCGGCAATCAAAGTGTGTTGCTCAAGGGCGTGAACGACGATGCCGACGTGATGAAGGCGCTCGTGCAACGTCTCCTGCGCATGCGGGTGCGGCCTTACTATATTTATCAGATGGATCTCATCACCGGTGGCAGCCACTTCAAAGTGGATGTGCGCAAGGGCATCGAGATCATCCGCGCGCTGCGTGGCCATACGACCGGATACGCCGTGCCACAATACGTGATCGATGCTCCCGGCGGCGGCGGCAAGGTGCCGATCAACCCCGAGTATTTGGAGGAGATTAACGACAAGGAAGTCGTCTTCCGTAATTTCGAAGGCAAACAGTTCCGCTATCCACTCACGAGCACACCGCTACCTAAGCAGGCGGAAGTTGAAGTGCCCGTCGAGGATCTGCGGATCCACTGAGCTGGGATTGCTAGAGTTTGTCATGGCGAGGAGTCTGCGACGTGGCCATCCACGAATTACATGTCGGCCACGTTTACCCATTTGTGGATTGCCGCGGTCGTGCCGCTGAGCGGCACTCTCTCGCAATGACAATGCAAATGATCCCTGCGGCCCCTGGCCCAGCATTGCCTAAGGCGAGGATGTGCGATTCCAGCATTGCCTAAGGCGAGGATGTGCGATTCAGTTTTAGTCATGAAAACCGTGTTTCTGGTGCTACTGATTCTCGCCACTGCCAGCGGACTGGTAGCTAAACCGCTGACGTTCACCTATTCCGAATATCAGGTGGATCCGGCCACGTATGAGGAAGGTGAAGACTATCCATTGGATCTGCTGGCCGGCCAGAAACCGATTGCCAGTCAATCCGTGGAGCTTTCACCGGAAGGAAAGGGCAAGGCGGTCGCTACGATTGGCAATTCGACAGTCTCTTTGGAAGTAAGCTCAGTGCCGAACAAAGATTCTCTCTACCGGTTTTCTGTGAAACATGAATTTGTTTCTGCTTACAGCGGTGATTTTCCGATCACTAGTTCGCGGGGCACCAACACAAGTGTGACTCTCAAGTTAGGCGACGAGCTCGTGGTCGGTGGTCTTAAGGGAGGAGTAGACGGCTCCGTTGAGGCCTACGTGACGGTGGTCAAATTGACCGATTGAGTGCCGCTGGTGCTATCTGGCGCAGGAAATGTCAGCTCGTAACTAGCTCTATGCTAGTAGGATAAATTTTTTCGAAAAAAACTTTACCAAAAATTGAGCGTTTTGCCCCGAACACCGTCTACCTCTGTGTAGTTAATTTGGTGTTTTTCAATTTTGTGTTTGTTAGACGTTCTTTTCGGTTTGCTAGGTAGTTAGGTCACATTGGTCGCCTCGAAAGAGGTGGCCTTTTGTGTTTTTAGGAGGGGAGAAAATTATTTTTCGAGAAATTGAACGTTTCCGGCCAAGCCGCGTCTTCCTCTCTGTAGTTAATAAGTATTTCAGCTTTGTGTAGTTTTTAGGTTTATTGGTGTTATAGGTCACCCGGGCCGCCTCGAAAGAGGCGGCTTTGGTATTTCTAGGGAGAGAGGTGCGGGGAGTGAAAGTTAATCAGGCCTCTTGAATCGCGTTTTCTCTATCATGTGATCAATTTGGGGTCAGATACTATGCTTCAGAAACGACACATTATCTGCATCCTGATTCTGATTGGTGCCTCATTTCTATCTTCATGTGCAAGAAGTAGAATGCTGGACCTAGAAGTTGTGAATGAGGCTACTGAAGCGATTGCAGAGCTATCGGTTGAAGTATTTGGAGAAAAAATCACATGGCATGATGTTCAGATTGGTCAGCGTGTATTCTACAGCCGAAAAACTGCGAGCGACTCGCATTACGAGGTTAAGGTTACGTTTGAATCTGGGGTTAATTTTTCAAAGCAACTCGGCTACCTGACGCATGGAGTAGACTTTAAAGATCAGCTCGTTGTGATTGGGCATGATGTCGTATTGAAACGGGAGGAGCCTCAGGAGCCTCGTTAAAGAGGGTTCTTTGGGAATTCATAAACCACTATCTGGAACTGAGACATAATCCCTCGCCTTGAGTGAGTCTCTTTGGATGTAGTCTGCGCCTTTGCTGCAAGAGTGGTTTAAAACTTTTTCTTGCGCTCGGACCGGATTGGAGTTCTGTCCGCATTGCCTGTAGGGGTGTCTTCCGCGGAAGACTGAGATTGTAGCGCGATTCGGCTACTGGACCCTTCGAACCTGAAACGGATCATGCCGACGAAGGAAACAGCAGGCGTCGTTTAGAACGCCACGGGGCGGATGACGCCCCTTTTTTCGGCGCTCCTATTTGGGTGAGGCATTTATCAAAATGCATATCACGAAACGCCTCCTCATCACTATGATCGCCTGTGCCACCTCCTTGGTTGGCCATGCGCAAAACTCCGCGGATGAGCCCGTGATCTTGGATTCGCTCCGAGTCACGGCCGATCTCTGGGCTTCGCCGCTTGATCGCATCGCCGCGAGCGTGACGGTCATGGATGAAGCCGCTCTCAAGCAGAGCGATGTGCGCCATTTTTCTGATCTGGTGGATCAGATCCCTAATCTTTCCTGGACCGGCGCGACGTCGCGTCCGCGTTATCTGCAGATCCGTGGCGTGGGTGAAAATTCGCAATACGAAGGCGAGACGCCTGATTCGGCGGTGCGCTTTCTGTTGGATGATCTCGATCTCACGGGGCTGGGGTCGATCGGCACATCGTTTGATCTGCAGCAAATCGAAGTGTTGCGTGGGCCGCAGGCCGGAGCATTCGGCGCCAATGCGGCGGGCGGGGTCGTGCGCTTGGTGTCCAACGCGCCGACTCCTTTCTGGACCGGCCAAACAGAAGTCCGCGTGGGCAGCGATTCGTTGCGTAGCGTGGGACTTGCCGTCGGTGGTCCGTTGGTCGAATCCGATCCGGAGCAGCTCATGATGCGTGTCGCGCTACAGCAGAATGAGAGCGATGGCTTTCGCCACAATCGCACGGTCAATGCCGAGACGAATACGCGTGACGAATTTACCTCGCGCCTGCGCTTCACGTGGAACCCCAACGAGCTTTGGACTTGGGAGACGGCCGTGGTGTCCGCCGATTTTGACAACGGTTTCGATTCCTACGCGCTCGATAATAATGGCGAGTTTACCTACAGCGATCAGCCGGGGCGCGATGAGCAGCGCACACTCGCGGGCAGCTTGCGCGGCACGTATAAAGGCTGGGACGCGGCTCGCGTGACTTCGGTGACGAGTGGGGCGCGTTCGCGTTCGCGTTATGCTTACGACGATGATTGGACGGCGGCGTCTTACATGGGCTTCAGCGATCTCAACCGCACGCGTTGGGTCGTGAATCAAGAGCTGCGTTTAGACTCCGATCCGGCTCGCGACACAGGCTCCTGGATCGATCGTTGGACGGTCGGCGCATTTTACTCGGCCAATGATGAGGTCTCGCGTTACACCAACGAAGACCCCTGGACGCTGCGCACGCTCAAGACGAATTATCACTCTACGAATGCCGCGCTGTTTGGGCAGATCAGTCACGATCTCAGCGAGCAAACTCGCGTGATCATTGGTCTGCGGGGCGAGAAGATCGAGATCGAGGGCGACGGGTTCAGTTCGAAGTTTCGCAAGGGCTCGGGCACCTATGATCCGACCACCACGCTCACGCCGCAATTCGACGATACGTTGATTGGCGGCAAGCTCACGCTCGAACACGATTTGAGCTCGCGCGAGCTGTTGTTTGTGACGCTTTCCCGCGGCTACAAGTCCGGCGGGATCAATATCGATGCCCGGATCAATCCTACGACTGATCCCCTGACTTACGCCACGGAAACGTTATGGAATTTTGAAGCGGGTCTGCGCGGCAATTGGGCTGATGGCCGCGTGACAGGCGAAGTGACGGGGTTTTATCTGCAGCGTGAAAATACCCAAGTGCGCGATTCAGCGGGCTTTGGCGGTAGTTACCGATTCTTCACGGATAATGGCAACGATGCCTACGTTTATGGCTTGGAGGCAGCGGGTAGCTTCGCGCTGACCCCAGTGTGGTCTCTAAACGGATCGATTGGCCTGATGCGCTCCGAGCTGGATCGCTTCACGTTGAGCAACGGCAATACGGGTGGTGGTCGCGAGCTCGCGAATACACCGCGCTATGGCTATACGATTGGCACGCGCTACGGTGCCGCGATGGGATTTTTCGGCAGCGCAGATTTCGTGCGACGCGCGAGCCAATTTGATTCGAACAATCAGAACGAGGCGCGACGTGAATTCGAAGTGGTCAACGTGAGCGTGGGTTACGCTTGGGAGCATTGGTCTGTCACGCTCTGGGCGAAAAACCTCTTCGATGAGCAATACGACAACCGCGTGTTTTTCTTCGGCAACGAGGGCCCGAACTACACCGCCACGCGTTACGAAGATCGGGCGGCACCGCAGCAAGTCGGCCTCACCGGATCGTATCGTTTCTAGGCCTCTCGTTTTTCACCTGCTCGTAGGCCGGCGAGCTCTTGTCGGGCCGTAGCTCTAGCTAAGGCTGATGCTCGCGCATGAAACCGCCTCTGCGCTTGCGAGCAAGCGGCCTACATCTTCCAGAATGGGGCAGCCCAGTGGATTTTTATCCCTCGTTGCGGGATCAGAATGACATGCAGTGACTAGCTGGCGCTCACGCTCCCGCGAAGTCGCTTGAGGTGATTGGAAAATTCGTCGAGGTCGTTGGTTACGATGATCTCGGCGTTGTCCAGTTGATCGACGTAAGCATTTGCTGATTCACCACCGGCGATAATCGCGATCTGCTGAGGCAGTATTTTTCGCAGGGTTTTGAGTTCGCTGGCCAGTCTTGGATCGTCGGCTGGGTGGACGATGCTGAGAATCACGGCCTTGACGGAATTTGCACTGGCCACGTGGGCAATATCGGCGGCGGGCAGGCTCGGCCCGAGGTAGAGCACCCGCCATCCCAGATCCCGCGCATAGGCGGCAATCATGGCGGCACCTAATTCGTGGAGTTGCCCGACCGGGGTGGTGATGACCATGGCCGGGGCATTGCGGCTTCCGCCGTAGGTGCGGGCTCCACTGAGTAGAAAGACTTTAAGGATATTGCTCGCGAAATGCTCATGAGCTGCGGACATGGTGCCATCGACCCAGAGATCTCCGATTCGTCGGGCGAGTGGGCTGATCAGCCGCTCCAGGATGCCGCGCTGACCGAGGGCAAGGGCGCTTCGATTGAGGACTTCGCCGAGCGCGTCAGCGTCTAGCTGGCGAACCGCTTCGAGGGCTTCATCAATCGCTCGTTCGGTTGAGAACAACGGCTGGGTGTTGGCAGGGCTGGCTACATCTTGTCCGAGAGCAGATGCTAATTGCATCAGGGTCTGAGTAGGGTGCTGCGCGATATCGCTGATCCGATGGCCGTGATTCGTGAGTGCGCCTAGCAGTCTCAGACGCTCCACGTCATCGCTGGAGTAGAGGCGCCGGTTCGTATTTGTCCGCTCAGGCGCGACCGCATGGTAACGTTTCTCCCATGCGCGAATCACATGGGGGGTGATACCAGCTCGCTGTGCGGCGTATTGAATCGAATGCTGAACTTCCACTGGACGTTAAGTGGACAGTAATTAGACAGAAAACAAGAATTATCTTCAACTAAAGCATATCATTTTCATAAATAACTCAATATTATGCTAATACGTCTATTTAAGAAAAAGTAACCAAAATTGCGACAAAAGTTTGACAGGCATTTCATAGTTAGACAAAAGTTATACGAAATGATCGTCTTCACGACTACAGACCCCCAGTTTTCTGACCTGTCTAACGTTTCACTCTTCACTTCTGTCGAGAGGGATAGTTTGGTTCTGGTTTCATGTATCAAGGGAACTGGGGGGCTGGAATGAAGTCGGTCGCGATCATTGGAACGGGGATTGCCGGAATGGGTTGCGCGCATTTTTTGCACCGCGACCACGAGGTGACCCTGTTTGAACAGAATGACTACGTCGGCGGTCACACCAATACGGTGATGGCCAAAGAGCCGGGGACGGAGCGTGAGGTGCCAATCGACACAGGTTTTATGGTGTATAACCGTGTCACTTATCCGCATCTCTGCCGTCTCTTCGAGGCTCTCGATGTGCCGGTCAAGCAGACCGACATGTCATTTAGTGTGAGCGATAAACGTAACGGCACCGAGTGGTGCGGTTCTTCACTTAATCACATATTCGCCCAGAGGCGCAATTTGCTCAATTGGCGCTTCCTGAAAATGGTCAAGAGTATCGATCGTTTCAATCGAGAGGCGATCGATGCAATTGAGGATCCGGAGACGGCCAACCTCACCTTGGGCGAATATGTGAACAAGCGGGGCTACGGCCAAAATTTTCTCGAGATGTATCTGGTGCCGATGGGTGGCGCGGTTTGGAGCATGCCTCCAGCTGAGATGCTGGGCTTTCCTGCGGCCACTCTGCTGCGCTTCTTTCACAACCACGGTTTCCTTGGTCTCAATACGCAGCATCAATGGTGGACGGTCGATGGCGGTGCGCGTCAATACGTGCAACGCATCACGGCGCCTTGGCGCGATCGCATCCAAGTCGGGGTGGGTGCGGCAAAAGTAGAACGTGAATCAGGATCCGTTTGGATCACGACCACGAATGGGCAGCGTGTCCAGTTTGACTCGGTGGTTCTCGCGGCCCACGCTGACCAATCATTAGGCCTTTTGGCTGATCCCACGACCGACGAGCGCGAAGTCCTCGGAAAGTTTCATTACCAGGATAACATGGCGACGTTACACACAGACGATTCGGTGATGCCCCGCACGCGGCGCGCTTGGGCGAGCTGGAACTATGAGACCTCGGTGAAGCCTGATGGTGAGCTTGATCCGGCTACGCATTATTGGATGAATCGATTGCAGGGCGTTTCCGATCGGGAGAACTATTTCGTTTCGATTAACCGGGCTGAACACGTCGCGCCGGAGAAGGTGCTGCGACGCATCGCCTATCATCACCCGCTCTTCGATCTGGGTGCGATCAACTCACAGGATCGCTTGCCGGAAATCAACCAGCGCGCGGCAGGCTCGACGGAAACTTACTTCGCCGGCAGCTATTTCCGCTACGGCTTTCATGAAGATGCTTTTAAAAGCGCGGTGGATCTTTCGACTCAGCTATTGGGTCGCGATCCTTGGGCGGCAGCGCCCGAACGTCTAAATGTCGAGGAGGCGGCACTTACCGGATCATGAACTCGCGTCTCTTCGAATGTCGTATTCTGCACGATCGCTTTATCCCGCGTCGTCACCGGTTCTTGTATCGGGTGTTTATGTTAGCCGTTGATTTGGACGAGCTGGATCTCGTGGCGAAGAACTCGCGTTTGCTCCGGATTAATCGGGGAGGAATGTTTAGCTTTCGGGAAAGCGATTTCCTGAAAACGAATGAGGCGGTTCACAATCCGTCCGACAAAAACCCCGCGAACAAACAAGCAGTTCCTCGGACCGATGAATCGGTGCCACTCAAAAAACGCGTGATCGATTTTCTCCAATCTCGCGGAGTGAGCGATGAAGTTAAGCGGATTGAGTTGATCACGATGCCACGGGTTGCCGGTTATCTCTTCAATCCCGTCTCTTTCTATTTTTGCTACGATGCGGAAGATCGTCCCGTCGCGGCGATCTCGGAAGTCACCAACACCTTTGGTGAAATGAAGCCGTTCCTGCTCGATCGCACCTGTTGCGAAAGTGGGGTCTTTCGGATGCGTGTGGCGAAGCACTTTTATGTTTCTCCGTTTTCGGATGTGGATGTGGAGTTTGATTTTAAACTCCGGCCCGTGGGCAAGAAACTCGCTTTGCAGATCGATGATCACGCCGATGGTAAGCGCACGCTGATCACTGTGCTGACGGGAAACGCCCGTCCGTTGCGCGACGCGACTCTCCTGTGGTTTACGATCAAATATCCGCTTCTCACGCTGAAGGTGATCACGGCGATTCATTGGCAGGCATTTTTACTCTACCTCAAGAAAATCCCCTGGTTTGCGAAGGCCGCTCGATCGGCCGACCAACGCGACCTGTTCCAACCTCATCAATCCCTGAATGCCCGGCCGCATTCGGAATCATAATTTACGACCATGAAGAAAGCTTCCTCCGCCACTTTTCTTGTTGAACAACCCGTATCCGCTCATTCGGGATCATCTTCATCGATGACTGCGCAACCCTCTCATTCGCCCTCGAGTCCAGCTTCACTCTCGCGCCGCTTGGTCGTGGATATGTTTAGCCGAATGGATCGCGGCAGCCTTACGATTGATTTGCCAGATGGTTCGCAGTTAAAGTTTGGCCAATCGGCTCACGAAAAGTTTCCCGAACTGCCTCAAGGCCTCTCGGCGAAAGCCCACATGCGAGTGAGTGACGAGCGCTTTTTCCGCCGTTGTGTTTCGGCGGGAGATATCGGGTTTGGCGAATCTTATGTCGATGGCGACTGGGATACCCCTGATCTCGCTTCGGTGGTCGCGTGGTTCCTGCTGAACATCGACAACGCGCCCACGCTCTCGGGCTCCGCGCGGCGGCTCGCGCATGGCTGGGTGATGAACCTGATGCGTTTCTCCAATCGGATCGGCCATCTTCTGCGCCCGAATTCAGAGGCCACGGTTAAGCGCAACATTCGCGAGCACTACGATGTTTCGAATGATTTTTTTCAAAAGCTGCTCGATCCCTCGATGATGTATTCGAGCGCGATCTGGGGCTCCGATGAAGACACGCTCGCGCAAGCTCAGGAGCGTAAGAATGAATCGCTGTGCGGTCTGCTCAAGCTGACCTCGTCGGATCACGTCTTGGAAATCGGCACGGGGTGGGGTGGCTGGTCGATTCACGCCGCGAGTAAATACGGCTGCCGAGTGACGACGCTCACGATATCCCAAGAGCAATTCGATCTGGCAAAACAACGCATCGCCGATGCTGGATTAGCTGATCGGGTCGATGTTCAGCTGGTCGATTTTCGCAAGTGGCAGGGCACTTACGATAAAGTCGTTTCAATCGAAATGATGGAGGCTCTCGGGCATCAATACCTGCCTGATTTCTGCCAGTTCATTGCGCGGGTGCTGAAGCCGGAAGGGCTGGTCGCGCTGCAGTTTATCACCTGCCCCGATTCGCGATATAAGCAATTCCGCCAAGGGGTGGATTTTATCCAAAAGCACATCTTCCCGGGATCGCTCTTGCTCTCGTTGAATCGGGTGAACGAGCAACTCACTGATGCCGGTGGCTTCGTGCTGAACGATGTTTCCGATTACGGGCCGCATTATGCGAAGACCCTCAACGCATGGAGTCGCAATCTCAACGATCAGCGCGCGGAGATTGAAAAGCTCGGATTCGATGAGCCCTTTTTCCGGCGGTGGGCTTACTACTTCCATTACTGCGAAGCGGCTTTCGCGATGCGGAATATCTCGGTGGTGCAAACCCTGCACACGCGACCCAACAATCTCTCGCTCTCTAAATAAGCCCGCGTTTACGCGACTTTTATCACGATGAAAACTTCATTCTCAGTTTGGTTACTGCGCGGTCTCTTTGTGCTCGTGATCGCTTCCATGCTCGCGGTGACGAGTTGGGCGAGTCTGCATACGCCGCTCTTCGATATTCCGCCCGAGGTGATTGGTCATCCGTGGTTTCTCGCTACTCTGCTCGATGCCTATTGGGGCTTCATTACGTTTTATGTGTGGGCGGCGTGGAAAGAGCGCAGTGGGGCGGCGCGAGCTCTCTGGTTTGTGAACGTGCTGCTGCTCGGTAATTTTGCGATGGCGGCTTATTTCCTGCGCGAGCTAGCCGCGATCCGCACGACTCCGGAAATCGGTCTCGTATTCACGCGTCGTAATCCTGGAACTCTCCTGCTTCCTAGCATGCTGCTCTCCACTGCGGTGGTGGTTCTCTTTCTCGCATGAATAACTCGGGCACAATGACGATAACGGCTTCAGCACCTGAGAAAAAGCGGGGCTTCTGGCAACGTCGGTTGCTCGATCCGCTGCTTGGCTTTCTCGCTCAAGGCGTGACGCCTAGCCAGCTGTCGCGAGCTATTTCACTCGCAGTGCTTTGTGGGCTGTTCCCGTTTCTGGGAGCGACGACTTTGCTGACTCTCGGGGTGGGTTTGGCGCTGCGTTTGAATCAGCCGGTCATGCAGACGATCAACTATCTGCTCAGCGGGGTGCAGTTGTTGATGATTCCAGTCTATGTGCAATTGGGCGCGATGATTCTCGGTGCGACTGCAGATGATTTTTCGGTGGGCCTGATGTTGGAGACTTTGCGTGAGGGCTCGTTGATGGACTTTCTGCGGCAGTTCGGCATGGCCGGATGGTATGGCTTTATCGCGTGGTTGATCACGGCTCCTTTGGTGGTCGCGGTCGCCTTCATCACGGTCTCGCCATTAATTAACCGGCTCGCGGCCAAGCGCGCCAAACAGGGAGGTGAATCATGAGTGGTTTCGAAATGGCATTGTTCGCTCTGATCGGTTTGGCAGCGGTTTTCACGGTCGTGTTTATCTTTGGTCAGCGGATCAACAACTACAGCGTGGTCGATGTGGCGTGGAGTTACGCGTTTGGCGCGATGATGATATTTTATGCGTTGGCCGCCCAAGGCTGGTGGATGCGTCGGATGCTGATCGCGATCATGGTCGTGTTGTGGTCCTTCCGTTTGGGCACCCATCTCTGGCGGAGAGTGCAGGGGCATCATCCGGAGGAAGATGGTCGCTATGCGGAAATGCGTGAGCTCTGGAAATCGAATCTCGGGTTCAAGATGTTTCAGTTTTTCCAATTTCAGGCCGTCTCCGTCGTGGTGCTCGGATTACCCTTTCTTTTCGCGGCCACTAATCGGACTGAATCGCTGAGCGTGATCGAGATCGTGGGTGGGGTGCTCTGGATCATCGCCTGGATGGGTGAATCG
>Ga0075118_10000778_pt1 | contig 26569 bp, 21 predicted proteins | sample AntAceMetag02UKE_FD_69794 | JGI IMG/M metagenome (GOLD analysis project Ga0075118, IMG submission 69794) | Saline lake microbial communities from Ace Lake, Antarctica - Antarctic Ace Lake Metagenome 02UKE | ecosystem: Environmental > Aquatic > Non-marine Saline and Alkaline > Saline | place...
AAAAAATTAACAAACTATTTATTTATTCAACAATTTTTTATTGATTATGGATTAAATGAAATTTTTACTAATTCATTACAAGCTGATCATGAAAAAACTACAAAATTTACTCTAAAATTAAGTAATCCATTAAATAGTGAAACTAAAGTTTTAAGAACAAGTTTATTTCCAAAATTGTTTGAAGTTTTCGATTTAAACTTTAAATTAGGATTTTCTAATTGTAATTTTTTTGAAATTGGTCGAGTATTTAAAGTCGTTAATAATAAAATTATTGAACAAGATAAAGTAAGTGGTATTTTTCATTATCTCAATTTAAAAAATTCAAAACAACCTTCTTTGGATTGGTTTATTGTTAAAGGCTTTCTTGAAAATTTTGTGTCTTATTTTGGTTATGAAACAATTGAGTTTACAAAAATAAAAAATAAAAAAACTTATTTTCACCCTACACGTTCAGTTCATTTTATTTTTAATGGCAAAATTTTAGGTACATTTGGAGAAGTTAATCCTACAATTGAAACGTTTCGTTCAACAAAGTTGCCTATTTATATTTTTGAATTTAATTTACATCATTTTAAAACGTGGAGATTGAAAAGTAATATTCAAATTGCTAAAGAATATTCAAAATATCCATCTATTGTAAAAGATTTATCTTTTTCAATTAATAAAAATGAAAATTTTTCATTAATAAAAGAGAAAATTAATGCTAATTTTTTAAAATCTATTACTTTTTTCGACGTTTATTTTGATGCAAAAGAATTAACTCAAGTAAGCATAGGAATTAGACTAGAATTTCAATCAACATCAGAAACATTAACTACAACAACAATTGAAAAAGAAGTAGAAAAAGTTCGTGCAATTTTAGTAGATTCCTTTGGTGCTGAATTTAAAGGTTAAGGGACAATTATTTAAAGAAAAATATTTTAAGATCAAATTTTTGTACATATTACAAAAAAAATTACAAACTATGAGTTTAATTGATTTAACTACAGAAATTATTGAATTAGAAAATTATCAAAATTTAGATGATTTAGATGATTATGAATATGATGATGAAGAAAAAGGACCGGCCCTAGAAATTTATGGTACTGATATCACACTTTTAGCTCGTCAAGGCCAATTAGAAGAATGTTTTGGACGCGAACGTGAATTATTAGAAATGATGGAAATTTTGGTTCGCCGTCAAAAAAATAATCCTGTTCTTGTTGGTGATGCAGGTGTTGGTAAAACTGCTATCATTGAATTATTTGCAAGTAAAATTGTTAATAATTTAGTTCCATTTGTTCTAGAAGGTCGAACTCTTATTAGTTTAGATTTAGCTAGAATTGTTGCAGGTTCAAGATACCGTGGGGAGTTTGAACTTCGTTTTCAACGTGTTTTAGATGAAGTAATGGCTCAACCAAATATTATTATTTTTATTGATGAAATTCATAATATTGGTGGTACAGGCTCTGCTGAAGGTTCATTAGATGCAGCCAATATTCTAAAACCAGTTTTATCTAGAAGTGGTTTCCAATGTATTGGTGCAACAACAACTAAGGAGTACCAACGTATTGAAAAAGATCCTGCTTTAAATAGACGTTTTCAACCAATTAAAGTTAATGAACCATCAATTGATGAAACAGTTAAAATTTTATATGGTTTACGACCGAGTTTAGAAGCTTTCCATAATGTTGAAATTTTACCAGGAGCTTTACGTTTATCCGCTGATTTATCTTCACGTTATATTTATGATCGTTTTTTACCAGACAAAGCAATTGATTTAATTGATCGTGCTGCAGCAAAAGAAGTTATTAGATTAACTAATGTAACTGAAGGTTCAGTTATTTCATCTTTAGTAAATGCGGGTTTAAATAATATTGGTACTTTACGCATTGAAGCTTTTAGAAGAGGTGATATTGCATCAGAATTTGTTTTTCAAGAAATTGAAAATGCTTATCGTAATTTCTTATTACGTTGGATTGAATCACCATTAACAATTCCAGAAGATCAAAAGCCGCTATTATCACCAATTTCACAAAGTTTGTTTGATAAGATGCGCATGTCTGTTTTAAAACGCGTGGATGAATTATTATTTTCATCTAGTAAACCTCGTTCGATCACAAAGACGGTTGAAAAAGTTTCAGATTTATCTGCAGAAAAAAATTTGCAGATTTATGGTGAGATAGTATCCGATATTAATGATGGACAATCTCCAAACTTAAGTGTTTATCGTGTTTCTTTATTCTTGTTTGGCGAATGGTTAGAGGGAGAAGAGTTTAATTTCTTAATCCCGAAATTTAAAGATAAGTACTTTGTAGATTTGGCGAAAGTTATTCAAGATTCAAAAATGTCAAATTACTTGATCGATATTAGAAAAAATCTTGGGAAAAATCCATTAGTATTTGGAACTATAAATGATTTTTGCGCAAATGATGTTGAATCTTTTGAAGAAAGTTTTGAAGTTTTAAGTGAACTTGAAGAAAAACGAATTGAAGTCTTTAATGATTTCTTAAGCGAATTAAAGCCTATCTTACGAAAAGGAATCGTTGAAAGTTTAAAATACAGCTCAGAAGTTTCAGTTACTGATTCAGAGTTAACAACAATCTATAATTTATTAGGTTATTTTTCAACGGATACTGGACGTGAATACTTATTCAATTTAGATGATCCTGATTTAATTCGTCGTGCTCGTAAATTAGGTGACTTTACTGGCCTAAAAAAACGTATTACACAAAAAGAAATTCGTGAATTATTAGCCGACATGACTGGAATTCCTATGCAGTCAATTTCTAATGATGAATCTCAAAAGTTAGCAAATTTAGAAGCAACTTTACATAAACGTGTTATTGGACAAGAAGAAGCTATTTCCGCTATTTCTAAAGCAATTCGACGCTCAAGATTAGGTATTCAGAACCCTAATCGTCCTATTGCTAGTTTTATGTTCTGTGGTCCAACAGGAGTTGGTAAAACTGAGGTTACTAAAGCACTAGCAGTTAGCATGTTTGGAGCTGAAAGTGATATGATTCGTTTTGATATGTCAGAATTTATGGAAAAATTCACAGTTTCAAGATTAATTGGTTCACCACCTGGTTATGTTGGATATGACGATGGAGGTCAATTAACAGATGCTGTACGTCGCAAACCTTACTCGGTTGTTTTATTTGATGAAGTTGAAAAAGCACATCCAGATATTTTAAATATTTTATTACAAATTTTAGAAGATGGACGTTTAACAGATACACAAAAACGTTTAATTCCTTTTGAAAATACAGTAATCATTATGACATCAAATGCAGCAGCAGATGAAATTCAACAAATTATCAAATCTGAACGTACATCGAAAGGTTTAGATATGGTATCTGAAGCTGAAACATCAGAAGTAGTTGAGAATGAAGATTCAAAATTTGCGGTTTATGAAGATGATTATGCGGGAGCTATTAAGTTCTTAAAATCGCCTATTACGGAAAATTTCTTAGTTGATATTAAAGATCAATTACGTGTGGAATTTGAAAAGTCTTTCCGCAACCTTAAAGAATACGATGTCTTAGAACAAGAAATCCAAACTTCAAAATCAACATCTGGTAAGAAAAAAGATGGTAAGGAAAGTGCAAGTAACTTAAAAGGTGCTGTTTTAGAACGTTTGAGTACAATGTTTTTACCGGAATTTTTAAATCGTTTAGATGATATTATTGTTTTCCAACCTTTAAAACCAGAAGAATTAAGAAAAATTTGTGACATTATGGTTAAAGAAGTAGCCAAACGTGTTGAACCAAAACAAATTATTTTAACAGTTGATGATAAAGTAAAAGCTAAATTGAGTCGTGAAGGTTATAACCCTATTTTTGGAGCAAGACCACTAAGACGATTAGTAACAAAATATGTTGAAGATTTAATTTCTGAAAATATATTAAAAAATCCAATGGTAAATAATAAACTTCGAACAATTAAAATTCAATTGGATGAAGATGATCAAATTGTTGTAAAAAATTAAAACCACTTAAAATTGACAATAAATACATTACATAAGTATAATGTATTTATTGTTAGTTTTATACAAAACTTAAACGCCGGGATAGCTCAGTTGGTAGAGCAGTGGATTGAAGATCCTCGTGTCCCCAGTTCGAATCTGGGTCTTGGCATTTTAAAATTTTATATTAGTAAAATCTGTAGTTGCAGGATTAAACATTAATCGTGCTGTACCAGTGGGTCCATTTCGATGTTTTGCGACAATAAATTCTGTGATCGGCGTTTCAGTATTATTTTCAGAATAATAATCTTCACGATAAATCATGATTACAATATCTGCATCTTGTTCAATTGAATTGTGTAGAATTACGCTATTTTTTATGTAATTATGATAAGTTGGTATAGTTTTATCGTAAACTTTTTTAAGACCTTGATATTTAATCGATTTTATTGTTTCATAGCCAGATTTAGTATTCGAATCTAAAGAGTAAATTTTACTTTCTTTTGATAATTGAGAAATACGTATCCAACCATATTTAGATAATATTTTATGATTAGAACTTAAAATAATTTTCCGATTATTTTCTAGGGTTATAAGAAACGTTGGCTTTAATCCTTTAAAATTAAAATTTGTCATTTTATGTTTAATAATCTTATTGTTATACCAAGATTTATTAATCTTTAAAGAATTATTTGGTGTTGAAATACAACCACTTTCTCTTAGATCAGATAACATCGGTCGCTTATTAATTCGTGATTCAACATTTCTACTTAATTGTGATAGTAAAATGATTGGAATTTGGAATTCTTTTGCTAGTATTTTTAAATTACGTGTGATGTATGAAATTTCTTGAACGCGATTATCAAATTTCATATTTGATTTCATTAATTGTAAATAATCAATAACCACAATTCCTTCACGTGATTTACTATTTAAAATACGACGTAAACGAGAACGAATATCAACAATACTTAAGTTTGGATTATCATCAATAAAAATAGGTAAATCAGAAATAAGTTTCATAGATTCACTTAAAACTTTCCATTCATTTAAGGTCATTTTACCTGATTTTAAGCGATTCGAATTAATTTTTGAATTACTTGCTAAAAATCGATAAATAACTTGTTGACGAGACATTTCTAAACTAAATATAATTAATGGAATCTTATATTTTGCAACAATATTGTTACCTAAATTTAACGCAAATGCAGTTTTTCCCATTGATGGTCTACCTGCAACAATAATCAAATCGGATTTTTGAAACCCTTGAACAATTGAATCTAAATCTTTAAATGATGTTATTAAACCTGAACTGATATTATCTTTTATTTTCAGTTTCATTTCTACAAAAACGTCATTAATAATTTCGGAAATACTATAAATTTTTTGTGTTTGGTTTTGTTTATTTAAACTAAAAATTGTTTGTTCTATTTTGTCTAATATTATTTCAACGCTTGTTGAAGTTGTATAACCCAAGATAATTGTTTCTTTTCCAAATTGAATAATTAAACGACGTAAATATTTTTCATTAACTAATTTTACATAATTGTCTAAGTCAGAAAAATTTTCGAAACGATTTATGATATCTAAAATTTTCTCAACACCCCCAATTTTTTTTAGAATTCCTTTATCTTGTAATGCGGTAATGACTAAAGTCAAATTTATTACATTTTCTTCATCATTTTGGGTTAATGTACAAATTGTTTCATAAAGAATTCTATGTTCTTCAAAATAAAAACTATCCACTTCTAAATTAGAAATTATATTTTTGACTAATAAAGGATTTGTTAAAAGAATATTTAAAATTCCTTGTTCAGCTAGAAAGTTATTTGGTAACTGTTCTATATTTTTTTGTTGTTCTTTTTTCATCTTTAAGGAAAGGAATTTACTAAGTAATATTTTTTTGACTACAATTAATTACAATTTGCTTTTACTAGAATAATACTATAACATTATACGTAGTATAAGAAATTAAACTTGTATAAAATTTTAGTTGCGTCTTTAGTTCAGCTGGTAGAACGCAGGTCTCCAAAATCTGGTGTCGAGGGTTCGAGTCCTTCAAGGCGCGTTATATATAAAAACAATTTGTGGTCTGAAAACATAAAAATATATAAACAAAAGTTATAGAATAAAGTTTATGGCAAAAAAAATTAAAGCATTTGTAAAATTAGCTTTAGCAGCAGGTAAAGCAACTCCCGCACCACCAGTTGGACCTGCTTTAGGTCAGCATGGTGTCAATATTGCTGGTTTTTGTAAAGAATATAATGCAAAGACCTCTGACAAAGCTGGTTTAATTATTCCTGTAAAAATTACGATTTATGAAGATCGTTCATATTCGTTCATTTTAAAATCTCCTCCCGCATCAGTTTTATTGGCAAAATTTGCAAATGTTAAAAAAGGAGCAGCACAACCAAATAAAGAAACAGTTGGGACGGTTACTCTTGAAAATGTAAAAGAAATTGCAAATATTAAAATGAATGATTTAAATACTGATAATTTAGATCAAGCTATTTTAATTATCAAAGGAACCGCAAAAAGCATGGGTATTAAAGTCGAAGACTAAACTTTATTATTTTAAATGAATTAAAAAATTATGAAAAAACAATCAAAACGTATTATAACTTTACAAACAAAAATTACAGAAGAAAGTTACATTGTTAATGAAGCAGTTTCGCTTGTAAAAGAATTAGCGACAGCAAAATTTGTTGAATCTGTTGAAGCTCATATTTCATTAAATATTGATCCTAAATATGCCAATCAGCAATTAAGAACAAGTTTAGTATTACCAAATGGTACAGGTAAGACTTTAAAAATTGCAGCTTTAACTGATCCAGAATTTGTTGATGAAGCTCTGAAAGGAGGTGCTACAATTGCTGGATCTGATGATTTATTAGAAGAAATAAAGGCGGGTAAGTTAAACTTTGATATTTTAATTACTACTCCCCAATTAATGCCTAAATTGGCACAACTTGGACGTGTATTAGGACCAAAAGGTTTAATGCCATCACCAAAATCAGGTACTGTTACAACAAATATTGTTGAAACAATTGCTGAATTCCAAAAAGGTAAATTAGAATATCGTGCAGATAAAACTGGTATTGTGCATTTAAGTTTTGGAAAAGCTGATTTTTCAAAAGATCAATTATTAGAAAATTTATTAGCAGTTCATGAATCTATTGAAAAGAATAAGCCGACTGGTGTAAAAGGACGTTACTTTAAATCTTTTAACATTTGTACAACAATGAGTCCAGGGGTTAATATCGAATTAAATAGTTTTAAAAAGGCTTAATAGTTTAATAACTTTAAGTTTTTTGTTATAAAGTAAGTATTAGTAACAAAAAAGTTTTTTGTATTTTTTAAGATTCGTTCTTAACTTAATACGATTTAAAATATTAGTAAATTTAGATAAAATTAAAATGAGCGATAAATTAACAAAAATTATTGAAGAATTAAAGACATTAACACTTTTAGAAGCCTCAGAATTAGTAACAGAAATTGAAAATGTTTTTGGTGTTGATACATCTATTTCTGCGGCACCTGTTGCAGTAGCGGCTACGTCTGGTGCAGCTGGAGATTCAGCCGAAGAAAAAACTGAGTTTGATATTACATTAATTGAGGTTCCTGCTGATAAGAAAATTGCAATTTTAAAAATTGTTAGAAATTTTACTGGCTTAGGATTAAAAGAATCTAAAGAAATTGTTGATAATGTTCCAAAATTATTAAAAGAAGGTGCATCTAAAGAAGAAGGTGAAAGCCTTAAGAAAGAAGTGGAAGCAGCCGGTGGAAAATTAGAAATTAAATAATTAAGTCAAAAGACTTAATTATTAATTATTTTATTCTTTAGGATATAATTCACCCATTTTTTGACGTTTTTCTAAAGCGTCATAATCTGGTTTAATAGCAACAAATGGATCCATTTTCTCTTCAATTCCTAATAGTACTTCATAAATAATATCAAGAATATCTTCAACAAGAACAATTTGTCCAAGCTTATCTGTTGGTACAACTGTACGTGTTGTTTCTGAAGCATTTTTAAACATATCTTCAAGATATAATAACATGGCTACAACATCTACAGAATCAGCTTCATAATCGAGTACTAAATTTGCCTCTAAAGCTACTTCTGATTTTTCAACTTCATCTAATTGTTTTGTGATAATTTCAACAATAACATTAAATAGTTCATCAAAAGTTAATGATTTTAATTCCCAGTTGTCTTTCCATTTTTTAAGAAATGCCATATATTACAATGCTAAATTATATTTGTTCCTTCATTTAATTCACTCAGTTTTTACAAATAATACGCTAACAATAAAAATTTTATATTACAATATATAATATATATTTTTTTTTTACTTTAAACTTTCAAAGTATTGACGAAAAAATTAAGATTTTATAACATGTTAATTGTAGTCTTCACGGGATATAACGCAGCTTGGTAGCGTGTCTGCTTTGGGAGCAGAAAGTCGTAGGTTCGAATCCTACTATCCCGAATTTTAAAATTTTTGTGTAATTTATTAAAAGATGATGCTTGTTAGAGATTAAAATTGTCCATTTAATGGGGGTCTCTTTTACAAGAGACACCCACATTAATATTTACTGGAGTTCACTAGAATTAGTTAGCTTTTACTTGTTCTAAACATTTAGCAATTGCTTCTTTTAATAATCCTTCAGATGTATCATCAAGTTTTTTAGATGATTTTACTGCTTCAATATACTTCGTATCTTTAGTCATAATATAATCTTCTAAAGCTGCGACAAACTCTTTAACTAAAGGAACTTCTAATTCGTCTAAGTATCCATTTGTACCAGCGTAAATAATTGCAACTTGTTGTTCTACTGTTTTTGGTGAACTTGCAGGTTGTTTTAATAATTCACGTAATCTTACTCCACGAGCTAACTGTGCTAATGTAGCTTTATCTAAATCTGATGCAAATTGAGAGAATGCCTCTAATTCAGCAAATTGAGCTAATTCTAACTTTAATTTACCAGCAACTTGTTTCATTGCTTTAATTTGTGCGGCCGAACCTACACGTGAAACTGAAATACCAACATCAATAGCCGGTTTAATTCCTGAATTAAATAAATCATTTGATAAGAAAATTTGACCATCTGTAATTGAAATTACATTTGTTGGAATGTACGCTGAAACGTCACCTGCTTCTGTTTCAATAATTGGTAAAGCTGTCATACTACCACCACCTAAACCTTTACTTAGTTTAGCTGCACGTTCTAATAAACGTGAATGTAAGTAGAATACATCTCCTGGATATGCTTCACGACCTGGTGGACGACGTAATAATAATGACATTTGACGATAAGCTTGAGCTTGTTTCGTTAAATCGTCATAAATTACTAATGTACTTCTCCCTTTATACATGAAATATTCTGCAATACTTGCTCCAGTATATGGTGCTAAATATTGTAAAGTTGCAGGATCACTAGCCGCTGCAGCTACAACAACTGTATAAGCTAATGCGTTATTTTCTTCTAAAGTTGTTACACACTGCGCGATAGTAGAAGCTTTTTGTCCAATCGCAACATATACACAAATAACATCTTCTGTCTTTTGATTAATAATTGTATCTAAAGCAATTGATGTTTTTCCTGTTTGTCTATCACCAATAATTAATTCACGTTGTCCACGTCCAATTGGAATCATTGAATCAATTGAAACAATTCCTGTTTGTAATGGTTCTGAAACAGATTCACGACCAATAATTCCAGGAGCTGGTGATTCAATTAATCTAGCATCTGTTGTTAAAATACTTCCTTTTCCATCAATTGCATTAACTAAACCATCAACAACACGACCTAATAAGTCATCGCCAACATTAACTTGAGCAATTTTACCTGTCGCACGAACAGTACTTCCTTGTTTAATGTTACGTCCTGTTCCCATTAAAACAGCACCAACATTACTTGTTTCAAGATTTAAAGCAATTCCAATTGTTTGGTCTTCAAATTCTAAAAGTTCTCCACATGCTACATTTTCTAAACCGAAAATACGTGCAATTCCGTCTCCAACTTGTAGAACAATCCCAACATCTGCTGTTCTTGTTGTTGTTTCAGTATATTCATTTAACTTATTTTCAACAAAATTAGTTAATTGGCTTACATTTTTCATATACAGTAATAGTTTTTAATTAAAATGATTTTTTAATATGAATTTTTAAAATTTTTTGAAACAATGCTTTATGATTTATTTGAAATTATTTAAATTTCATTAAAAAATAGGCTAAATTCTTTTAAAATACTTGCGTCAATAGCACGAGAATTATATTCAAGAATTAATCCACCTAATAATTTTGGATTATAAGATAAACTTAAAATGATATCTTTTGAACCCGTAAGATTTTTTAATGTTTTTAATAATGCATTTCCTGATTTTTCTTGTAATGCACCAGCAATTACTAATTTTACAGATGTTACATTTTTAAATTTTTCTAAAAGAAGTGTAAATTCGTCACTAACTTCCGGAAGTAATGATAAATGACTTCGTTCAGTTAAGACTTTTAAGAATGATTTTGTTGTCACTGTTAAACCAGGAAAAATATTAGAAATAACTTCTAACTTCTGTGTTTCTGCATATGTTGGGTTACTAAAAAACTTATTCATTTTTTTAGATGTAACTAACACAGCTTTAATTAACATTAATTCTTCACCAATGATATAGACATTTGGCTTTGATTTATCAGAACTTTTTGAAGTAATCGTTGAAACTTCAAATTTCTCATTTACCGAATTTAATGCATTTACATTTTGGAATAATGATTTTGCATAATTACTAACTGCTTTTTTTGTAAAACTCATTATTTAGATCCCCCTAATTTTGTAATAGTTGAATCAATTAGTTTTGATTTATCAGTGTCGGATAAGAATAAGAATTTACGTAAAATACGACTTGCTGTTACTAAAACCATATAGCGTTGTAGAGATACAAAAGCTTTATTTTCAAAGTTTTTAATTAAACTTTCTGTTGTTGTAAATGTTTCTGTTAAACCAGTTTTTACTAATTTATATTTAGTTTCAACAATGTTAATTTTATCTTTTTCATAAAGACTTTTCCATGATTGTAACCAAAATAAACTTTGTGTAAATCCTTTTTCAGCAAGGTAGTAATAATTAGACGCATTTACTACATCTTTTTGTGCATTTTCAATTGTTTGAATAATTTCTTTTTGACGATTTTCTAATCCTGGAGTAAATGATACTTTGTTTGCGTAAACTAAAATACCAATCAAGATTAAAATGTTAAATACATTCGTTTCTAAAAAGTTAGTATTTAATTGTATAAAAGGTTCCGAATTCAAGAAAAACGAAAAAAGGTTCATAAAGATAATGGATAAATTTCAATTAAATAATAAAATTTTATGCTTAAGACTGGAATTTTTTAACAAAAAATTTGTCTGTTAATGAGATTAAATCATCAGTTATATTTGAAAAAATATAAGCCGATTTGATTGCTAAGTCTCCTTTTAATTTGTTTAACATTTTTAAATTTTGTTGTTGAACAGAAGTTACTTCATCTTCAAATCCAGAATTGGTGTAATTTTTTGTAAGTTTGATCTGACGATTCATTTCTCCAATTTCTTCTGTTAATAAACCAACGCATCCTGTTAATTTATCATAACCAAAAGTAAGTAAAATTGTTGCCTTACGTAATGTATAATTAATAAATTCTGCACGTTCATCTAATTGTTTCGAAATAGGTGAAATAAAAACGTTCGTAACAACAAGTGCTAAAATGATAAATAAAATAGCTTCTATTACAAAAGTTAAATCGAAGTCAAAAAGACCTCCTGCATTTAGAAGAAAAGTTATTGGGAAATTCATATGTTGGTAAAAGTTGTTGCTTAGTTAAGAAAAAAAAAGTAGATTTGATAGATTAATAATTAATCTATCAAACCAAAATTTATTATCCTACGAAAGGATTTGCAAATAATACAGATAATGCAACTACAAGACCATAAATTGTTAAAGCTTCCATGAATGCTAAAGATAATAAAAGAGTCCCTCTGATTTTTCCTTCAGCTTCTGGTTGACGAGCAATACCTTCAACAGCCATACCAGCTGCATTTCCTTGACCAATACCAGGTCCAATACCAGCAAAACCAACAGCGATAGCGGCAGCGATTACAGAAGCTGCAGAAACAATAGAATCTACCATAAGATAAAAATTTTGAAAAAATTATTTCAAAGAATTAACAGATTTCATTTGATTTTTTAAGTTATTCAATAACTTCGCCAATATATGCAGCAGCTAGTGTTGCAAAAATTAAGGCTTGAAGACAACTTGCAAAAAGTCCTAACATCATAATAGGTAAAGGTATGATAAGTGGAACTAACGTACAGACAACTGTTACTGTTAATTCATCAGCAACAACGTTACCAAACAATCGGAAATTTAACGAAAGTGGTTTCGAGAAATCTTCAATAATATTTAAAGGAAGGAAAAAAACGGCAGGTTTGATATAACGTTTGAAAAAACCAAGCCCTTTAATTTTTAATCCAGCTGAAAAATATGCGACTGATGTTAAAATAGCTAAGCAAGCTGTTGTATTTATATCATTTGTCGGTGCAGCTAATTCTCCTGATGGAATTTCAATTAATTTCCAAGGTACTAGTGCCCCGGCTACATTTGATCCTAAAACGAATAAGAACATTGTAGCTACAAATGGTAAGAATTGAGAATAGTATGAAGGACCCATTTGAGCAATTGCTATACCCTTAACTAAGTCATAGATTACTTCAAGTAAATTTTGTGAATTTCCCGGAACTTTATTTAAATCTCTTGTTCCTAAAACTAAGAACAAACAAATTAAACTTACAACCAAAGTTGAAACAAAAACTGTTTCACCGTGGAAATGTAAAGTATCTGAAAAATTTACATATAAATGAGATCCAACTTCAATTTTTGATAAAAGAAACGTATACATATTTGTTAAGTAACTAAGTTAGAAAATTTAAAAATTAACAGTTTCTTATTAATATAAATCAAATTAAATTTAACAACTAATTTAATTGTTTTAATTTGTTTCTATTAAGCTCACTATTTAAAAGAATAAACAAATTTCATTAAACTAAACTTAAGAATTTTATTTAGTATTTTGTGTGCTTGTTCCTGTTGAAATTCTATTAACTAAATAATTTAGAATAAAATTAATTGATGAGCTTGAATCGTCATTTGCAGGAATTGGATATGGAATAAGATCAGGATTACAATTTGTATCAACAATACAAATAGTTGGAATACCTAATCGTAAACATTCTTGAATAGCTAAAGAATCTTTTAATTGATTTGTAAAAATTACAGCATCTGGTAAAGAAGTCATTTCTTTGATACCATTGAAAAGGCGTCTTAATTTATCCATTTCTTTTCGAATACCACTGTATTCTTTCTTAGATAAATTTTCGAATTTTCCTTCTGCTTCTTGTTGTTCTAATTCTTTTAAACGATCAATTCGTTTCTGAACTGTTGTCCAGTTTGTCAGCATTCCACCAAGCCAACGGTAGTTAATGTAATAACTGTCACATCTTAAAGCTTGTTTTGCAACAATTGATGAAGATAATTTGTTAGTCCCAACAAATAAAAATTTCCCACCTTTTTCAGCTTTCTTTTCTAATACATTTCCAGCTAATCTTAATAATTTTGATGTTTTTACTAAATCAAAGATATGATATCCATATTTTTCATACAAGATATAAGGCGCCATTTTTGGATTCCATTCTTTTGGTGGATGCCCATAATGAACGGATGCCTTGACATATTGTTTTGCAATTTCTTTTTTGTCTAAAGTTTCATTCATAGTTTGTTAGTGTAAAAGTAATAATAGATAATTATTGAATTTGCTTATTCTTAAATAGATATACATTATCTAAATAACTTTTATAGTTTAAAAATGTTGAACCGGCTGGTATCATTCTACCAATAATAATACATTCCTTCAAACTTCTTAACCAATCTGTAGATCCTTCAATAGCCGCTTTTGATAATATTCTTTTTGTTTCTTGAAAACCTGCAGCAGATAAAAAGCCATCTTTATTTAATGATGAATTTGTTGTAGACATTAAGATTGGTTCATATTTTGGAGTTTTTAAAGGAACATTTTTTTGATTAATTTTTAATGCTCCATAAATTTCATTCATTAATGAAAATCGAATTAATTCACCATGTACTAAAGGTGTATCTCCACTTTCTACAACCATGACTTTTGAAGTCATCTGTCTAACAATAATTTCAATATGTTTACTCGAAATATTAACTCCTTGTGATTGATAAATAGCTTGAATACTATTAACTAGTAATAATTGGAATTTATTTAACGTTTTAATAGTTCCTAAATTCATACCATCAAGTTCACTATGATATTTAAATAAAATATTTAATAACTCATGAACATCTACAACCCCTTCTGTAATAGGCTCACCAATATCAACAAAATTTCCCGGTTCAAGTAATATTTTAGAACTCATCGGTAATTCATATTTGTTTATTGGATTTAAATAATTTAAGAAAATAGGATGAGATTTATTTCCAGTATCAAAAACAATATAATCTGGTTCAATTTTTTTCGTTGTATTTTCAAAGAGTGTTGCCACCAGTTTTAATTCCTCATTCTTATTACTATTTTCACTTAAAGATATACCAGTATTACTCATGTATGCCTCAGAAAGAGTTGGTATTTCTGAGCTATTATCTAGGAACATTTTAGTACTGTTGTCTTCTGTTTTTTTCGTTTTTAAGAATATTTCTTTTTTAGGAGCTAATTTATCTAAATCCAAATATTTAGATTTAAATACTAATTTAGCTTTAGAAGCTTTACCTTTACTATCGTGTACTTGTTCTGACATAAAGATCTGAGGTACATTACAATATTTAAATGCTTTGTTATCCCAAATGACGAATCCATTTTTTGCTGTAACACTATGAATAATATTAACGAATTGTTTTTCTTTTTTGATAGATTTTGCGTCTTTATCAACACTTACTTCACATTTTAAAATATCGTTAATAAAGGATCGTTTAGTATTACCAAAAATATTTAAATCAACAATTATTCCAGGTTTTGTAGATAAATATGATTTTATTTTTGGTCTTCTTGCTTCAATCAATTCTTCAATTTTTGGTAAACCCTGAACAATATCTTCCGTTTGTTGGGTGTAATTTACGAGTGTTGCAAAAATTTTCTTTTCAAAAACAAAATCACCTTGCTTATGATTTAGAATTGTTCCACGACTTAAGAAAATTGGTGTCGCATTTTGGAAGATCATTTTAAAACCGTCTTTTTTTAAGAAAAAGCCAGAACGACTAAATTTTGAATTTGTATTTAAAACATTTCCTAAACGAACTACAGCTTTCTTTTGTTCAAAGAAAGAAAAGTCATTTATTTGATCAGAATTAATTTTCCAAATGTCTGATTCAGTAATAATAAACAGTGTATTATTTGTTTTTGAATCTTTTTGACGTACAGAATATATTAAACCATCAAACTTCGGATTTAATTCTAGGTAGCCTAAAATTGTATGTTTATCAATATATTGATAATTTTTAACACTTAATGAAAAATGTAAAGAACAATTTTTAAAAGTTTTTAAAATATTTGCAAAATTAATAAGTAAATTATTATTTATTGATAATGCATTTTCATTTACTGTTACAACACCATTTACCGGACTGATAATTTTTAATTTTGCAAAGGGTTTCTTTTGATTCAATTGTTTTGGAAATAAATATTTTGCTTCTTTTGGTAATGGAAAAATTTTTCCAGAAGCAATCCATAAAACACCATCATCTTGATTTACTTTTATTGTTCTTTGATCTCTTAACATTTTACGAACCAAAAGATTTTCGAAACGTATTTCACCAGAAGAATTAGTATATATAGGTTTTAGACGTCTTTTACCTGGGATAACAGATTGTGTTGATGCTTCAGAAATTAACTGACCTTTTTTGATAAAAGCATTATTTTTTACATACAAATACGATCCAATATCTAAGAAAATTTCTTCTTTAAAACCCTTCCAATTAATAATACTAATAGTAGCTTCTTGCTGTAAACGTAAAACGATTGTTCCGTGATTTGTTCTATACACTACAGTTTTTAGAAATTCTGGAATTATTACTTTTCCAGAAAAGGGTGCTGTAACTTGTTTTAAAGTTTCGCCAGTAAAAATACCACCAGTATGAAATGTACGCATCGTTAATTGAGTTCCGGGTTCACCAATTGATTGTGCTGCAATAATTCCAACAGCTTCTCCTAGTGAAACACTTTTATTATGAGCTAAATCCCACCCATAACATTTTTGACAAATAGAACCATTTGATTCACATGTTAAGGATGATCGGGTATTTAGACTAACAGGAGCAATTTCTTTTAATGTTAAAAGTGTTTGAACATCTAAAATATTATCTCCATTATAAATATTTTCATAAGGAGGAGTGGAATTTTTGACCGAAATTAAAGTTTTACCAATAATATTTTTAATATTTGTATTTTTCTTTAATAAGATAATTACTCCGTTCTTACTTTTACAATCAATTTCTCTAATAATTAAATCTTGGGCAATATAGATTAATCTTCTTGTTAAATAACCAGAATCAGCTGTTTTTAAAGCTGTATCAACAATTCCTTTACGAGCTCCATATGATGAAATAATATAATCAATTGAACTTAGTCCTTCTCTAAAATTTGCTTGAATAGGTAAATCAATAATTTTCCCTTCTTGATCTGACATTAGTCCACGTAAGCCAACTAACTGACGAACTTGAGACATATTTCCACGTGCCCCAGAAAATGCCATGATATACAAGTTATTGGCAGGATCAAAATTTTGATAATAATCGACAATTCGATTTTTTAATGATTCTGTTGCGACATTCCAACTATCAATAATACTTTGAAATCTTTCTGTATCTGAAACAAACCCTTGTTGCCATTGTTGACTCACAAAGTCAATTTCATCATTTGCCGTTTGAATAAACTTTCGTTTTTCATTTGGTGTCTTTAAATCCTCAATATTTATTGAAATACCAGCATTGGTTGCATAATAAAATCCCAATAGTTTTAATGAATCTAATAACGATGAAGATGACACCATTCCAAATTTTGAAAATGTTTCGTGAACAATAGTTTCTAAAATTTTTTTAGTGACTGTTTTAGTAATAAGCATAGTTTAATCCTGAAGCGAGTATTTATAATTAATATTAAAAATTAGTCTGCCTGGTGTTGTTTCTAAGAATAAATCTGTTGAAACATAATTATTTTTACTTACATAACGTGCGATTACAATTCCGATATTAGTTATTAAATAATATTTGTCACTTGAATTACCTACTTGGAAAATTTTATGAATTTTTACTTCACATTCATTAATATTTAAATAGCTAATAGTATCAATAAATTTTAATTTTTTATTGTTAACTTCAATTCTGAAATCATTTAATGAATAACGAACAAGAATTGGACTATGAAGTGTTAATTTTTTCTGATAAAACGCTAATAACGCTTCCTTTTCATTAGCGAACCATTTTTGTACAAGATATTTACGGTTAGTAATCATTAATGTCAAATAATAACAACCGATAACCATATCTTGTGTTGGTTTTAGTATAACATCTCCATTAGAAGGCGAAATAACATTAAAAGATGGTCTCATCATTGTACGTGCTTCTAACTGACTTGCTTCATATAGTGGTAAATGGACAGCCATTTGATCACCATCAAAATCTGCATTAAAACCAGTACAAACTAATGGATGCAATTGAATTGCTTTACCTAATACCATAACTGGATCAAAAGCTTGAATTCCAAAACGATGTAACGTAGGGGCACGGTTTAATAGAACAGAATACTTTTTCGTTAATTTCGTTAATAAAATCCAAATAAAGGGCTTATTTTTTTTAATAATGATGTGAGCAAGTTTTGTATTATGACTTGGCGCTTGAATTTTTGTTTTTAACAATTCATTAATTAAAAAAGGTTGAAATAATTCTGTTGCCATTTCATAAGGTAGGCCACATTGATTCAATCTTAAATTTGGACCTACAACGATAACCGAACGTCCTGAGTAATCGACACGTTTTCCTAGTAAAGATTGACGGAAACGTCCTTGTTTCCCTTCTAAAATTTCTGTTAAACTTTTAAGGGGTTTATTATTTAAACAGAACTTTTTTTCCTTTTTTAATTTTGCATTGTCAATTAATGAATCAATACTTTCTTGAAGTAGACGACGTCCGTGAACTGTTATCAAGTCTGGAGCTAAGAAATGATACATAAAATCAAATAATCTTTGATTACGTGTAATAATCAATCTATATATTTCATTTACATCCGCTGCAATTAAACGTCCATTTTCTAATTCTAATAAAGGACGCAAATTAGGTGGCAATACCGGAAGTGTTGTTAATACCATCCAACTCGGATTAGTTTTTGTTGCTAAAAAACTTTCTAAAATACGAATTTGTCGAGTATTATTTTTTTCTGGTATATAATTTTGATTTAAATTATTTAATGTTAATTGATTGATTTTATTACGAGCTTTTTTAATTTCTTTTTTAATATTTATATTTTCTAACGCAGCTTTAATAATTTCTGATCCTAAACGTTTATTACGTTTTAAGGTTTTTAAAGCTCTTCGTTTATTTGGTATTTTTTGAAATTTTGTTTCAGTAAATGTATCATCAATAAATTGATCTAATTCATTTGGGATGACACGTGTAAATGGGTGTAAACCAAACTCTGGATTAGAGATTTTTTCATCATCTCTGATATAAATGATATCTTCTAATTCTTCGACTGTTAATTTTTCATGATAAACACGTAGTAGTAAACATAAATAACTTGGCATTCCTTTTAAGTACCAAATATGTGTTACCGGAGAAGTTAAATCAATAAAGCCCATGCGGTATCTACGTACACGGGCTTCAATAATTTCAACTTTACATTCTTCACAAATTTTATCTAGAACAAATCCATTATATTTCCCACATTTACACTTCCAATTTTTTATGGGACCAAAAATTTTTTCACAAAACAACCCGTTAATTTCCGGTTGGTGCGTACGAAAATTAATAGTTTCTGCTTTTTTTACTTCTCCAACAACTTCACCGTCTGGCAAGATACGTTCTGACCAACTTTTAATTCTTCCGGGAGATGCAATACTTAATCTTAAGTAATCGAAAGAAGAATTTAAATTTTCTAATTTTGATAAAGTTTTTTCTAATTCTAAGATATCTTCCTTTGATTTCATAAAAATGTCAAAAATGGTAATGTTTTCGTAAATAAGTTTTAAAATTAGTTCTGCTTCATTTTCATTTTATAATTAGAACTGCTCACTAGAAATTTTCATTTGTTTCTAATTTTTCTAGAATTTTATTTTTTTCATTTATTTTTTCTAAAAGTAATAAATCCTGTTTTTCATTAAAACTTGTTGATTTTGTAAACTGTTCAGTTTTTTTACGTGACAATAAGGCACGTAACATTAAACGATTTTCAAGTTCCATAAAAATATCTCTTTGAATATCTTTTATGTCGGTTGTTGAATTAAATCCACCTTCAAATTTTCGAACAGAAAAATCTAATCCTAATGCATTTAATTCTCTTACTAATGCTAAAAAGGATTCAGGAATTGATGGATTTGGTTTTTCAATATCTTTACGAACTAAAATTGATTCATACATATCATTACGCCCATCAATATCATCGGATTTAATTGTTAATAATTCTTGTAGAGTATTTGAACAACCATAAGCTTCAAGAGCCCACACTTCCATTTCACCAAATCTTTGTCCTCCTTTTTGAGATTTTCCAGCTAATGGCTGTTCCGTAATCATAGAATATGGTCCAGTCGCACGAGCATGAATTTTATCTTCAACTAAATGGATTAATTTTAAGATATAACTTTTCCCAACTGTGATAGGATTATCAAAATATTCGCCTGTACGTCCATCTCTTAATAAAATTTTACCAGGATAATAATGATTGAAAATCCAATTACAATCAGTTTTTATTGCAGCTTCTTTTAATTTTTGATTTGTTAAGACTCGAGAAGCTTCTTTTCCATAAACTTCATCAAAAGGTGACACTTTAAAACGTGTACCTAATTTATCGCCTGCTAAACCAAGTAAACATTCAAAAACTTGACCAACATTCATTCGTGAAGGAACTCCTAATGGATTAAAAATAATATCAACAGGTGTTCCATCGGGTAAATAAGGCATATCTTGACTTGGTAAAACTCTTGAAATAATTCCCTTGTTACCATGACGTCCGGCTAATTTATCACCAATTTGAATTTTTCGAATTTGTGCAATATAAATTCTAAAAATTTGACATGCAGTGGAGATAGAATCTTCTTTATTTAATAGAGTTGTTGACATTATACGAACATCAATAACGCGACCTTCTGTTCCACGAGGTACTCGTAGTGATGTATCACGATAATCTTTGTTTTTTAAATTGTATAAAGCTCTTAATAATTTAGCTTCAGGTGATGGATCTTCTTCACAAGGAGTTAATTTCCCTACTAAAATATCGTGTTCTTTGACATATGAACCTACTTTTACAACACCATGTTCGTCTAAATGACGACGAATGTGTCGTGTTAGATGAGGTAAGTTTTTAGTTAATTTCTCACTACCACTAACTGAATAAGTTAAGTTCGTTTCATGTTCTTCAATGTGGACAGAAGTTAGATAATCTTCTAGGATTACTTTTTCATTAATTACAATAGCATCTTCATAGTTGTAACCTTCCCAAGGCATATAAGCGATTGTTAAATTTCTACCTAATGATAATTCACCATCATTTGTACTTGGTCCATCTGCGATAATTTGTCCTGAATAAACTTTTTCACCTGGCCAAACTATTGGTTTTTGATTTATTGAAGTTGCTTGGTTTGAACGAATATATTTTTTCAAATAATAAGTTATATTTTGATTAGCATAATCTGTAATTTCAATTAATTCAGATGACGCAAATTTTACAATTCCTTCTGAATAGTTCTTAATAACCATTCCAGAATCTAAAATAGCTGCGCATTCTAAGCCCGTTCCTACAATTGGCTTTTGAGTATATAATAAAGGAACCGCTTGTCGCTGCATATTTGAACCCATTAACGCTCGATTAGCATCATCATGTTCTAAAAATGGAATTAATGCTGTTGCTAAAGAGACAATTTGCAATGGTGAAGTTGTTATGAAATTAATATCTTCAGTTTTTTTAACTGTAAATAGATAATTTTCTTTTGCAGATAAATAAGGCTCGTGAATTTCTTTTTTATTAGATAAAGTAACATCACAAAATGCAATTTTAGTTTCAGATTCTTGATCTGGATTTAAAAATACAGTTTTTTTATCTGAAAAAACATGCCCTTGATTCATGAAAAAATAAGGTGTTTCTATTGAACCTAAAGATCCTATACGGCCAAACATTGCCATTGATGTAATTAATCCAGCATTTAAACCCTCGGGTGTTTCAATTGGACATAAACGGCCATATTGACTAGGGTGAATATCACGGATTACTGAACTGATGTGATCTCTTTTTAAACCATTTGGTCCGAAGACACTAATTCGACGTTTATGTGTCATTTCAGCTAACGGATTAATTTGATCCATAAATTGAGACAATTGACTCGTTTTAAAAAATTCTCTTAGCGAACTTGTTATTGGTCGTGGATCTAAAATCCAATCTTCTGGATCAGAATAATTTTCAAGATCAAAATTCAATTTATTGGAATTCGAAACAGAAGATTCATCAATTAAATTTTTTGATAATCTATATAAACCTACTCTAATTTGATTTTGTAAAAGTTCTCCAACACAACGAATTTGTTTGTTTTTAATATCATCAATATCATCACTGACACGATCATAATATTTCAACTCAATTAAACCATCAATAATTCCAATAAAATCATGTGCTGTTAAAAACGTGATGTCTTTTGGTAAATTTAGACCAAGTTTTTTGTTAATTTTATATCGTCCAATTTCGCCGACAGAAAAAGGACCCGAACGTTGATTTAAAAAAGACGTTTTAATACTGTTATTTGTTTCTTCTTTATAATTTAAAAAACGTTTAATTTTCATTACTGGATCTACTTCTTCAATATCAGCTGTATATTGTTGATTTGTTAAATGAAGTGGATATTTTAAAGTGTCAGAAATTTCTTCCAAATTTAAGCCAAAATAAGAAATTAAATCAAATAAAAACAATTTATTAAGGTCGGAATCATCTTTTTTTGCTTTTCCAGTTCCTTTAAAATCATTTAATTTAATATAAATGCGATCAATTATTTCTGGATTTCCTTGTTCTTTTTTAATTGGTTTTTGATCTAAAATTATTTTCGTCCAGGGACCTTTATTCGAAATAATTGTTGCTGTATAATTAATTTTTCGACCAACTCCGAATTCTTTTCGGAAATAAATTCCAGGAGAACGAATGATTTGACTAATAATTATTCTTTCACATCCACTAATAATGAATGTTCCGTCTTCTGTCATTAAAGGTAATTCACCAAAGAAAATATCCTGTTTGATTTTTGCTCTTTTTGATTCTACAATATCGTAACTTTTATTTTTATTTATTTCTTGTAGTGGATAAGAGTACTCACTTGAAACATAAAGTTGAATCGTGTAGCTCATATCTCTCTTTAAGCAGCTCGAGATATTATAGTTTGGACCTTTTAACTTTATATCATTTGTATACAGATAAACTAGACAAGGTAGTTTTTTCCTTCCTGAAATTTTTATTTTTGCAATAAAAGGATTTGGAAAATTTTCTAATTCTTCTGTAATTCCATTTGATAAGAATTGATAAAAACTAGCACGTTGGGCTTCAGCTAAATCTCCAACGTTGTTTACAAAGATTTTGTTCATTGGGGAATGTTATATTCTTTAATAATTTTTAACTTCAGGAAAATATTTTAGAGGAACTAATTAAAAACATTAATTTTCGACAAGTATTATGTCGAAAATTAATATCAAAGATTATTTGAAATTAAACCAATAGTTGATTTTTTTCGGGCAGCGGCGTTTTTATGTAACACTCCCTTTTTTACAGCTTTATCAATTATGCTGTAAAGACTTTTTACTAAATTTAAGGTTTCACTTTTAATTTGTGATGATGTTTCTGCATCGGCCGTTTTTAAACTACTTACTTTTGAAGTAAATAATTTTGATAATGAACGAATAGTTGAACTATAACGTCGATTAATCATTCTGTTACGTCGATTTTGTGTAACAACTTTTCTATTTCTTTGTTTTTTATTCATTATATAGTTATATATTGTTTAATTGATAACTGTTATAGTAATAATAACATAATCATTTTCAATAACCTATAAAAAATTTTTATTTAATTTGTTTAGGTAACATAATAATTTAATGATATAATGTTATTATATTAGAGTAGGCATGTCCACTTAATGAAATAAATTAAAAATAAATTAATAATATGGCAAAAAATAAAGGACCTCGTATTATGGTAACCATTGAGTGTACTGAATGTAGACAAAATGAAAACAAACGTTCAGAAGGTGTTTCACGTTATTTAACTTCTAAAAATAGACGTAATACTCCTGATAAGTTAGAAATTTCAAAACATTGCCGTCATTGCAATAAACACACTATTCATAAAGAAACAAAATAATAATTAACCTCTAAAATATTGAAAATATGAGTTATTGGAATAAGGATAAAAGAAAAACTTTTGGTGGTGATAAAAAACGTAATAATTGGAACCAAAGTTTAAAATCATCAACTACAAAAACTTCTCGTCCAAAGAGAATTAAAAAAAGTTTACAATACCTATTAATCTTAAGAAAATTTGATAATGTTGTTGACTATAAAAACATTAAATTATTAAAAGCATTCTTAACAAAATACGGGAAAATTCGTGCACGTCGTAAAACACGTATAAGTATTCAACAACAACGTACGGTTTCAAAAGCTATTCGAAGAGCTAGAGCTGTAGGTTTAATTCCATTCACTTGTGATGTAAAAATTTAACTAATATGAGAAAAGCAAGAAGTAATAATAATTTTATTGATAAAACCTTTACAATTATTGCAGATGTAATTCTTCGAGTTTTCCCTGCAAGTCAACAAGAGAAAAAAGCTTTTTCTTACTATTTAAACGGTTTATCAGCTCAAGACGAAGGGGAATACGCCGAAGCCTTGAATAATTACTACCAAGCACTTCAAATTGAAGAAGATTTGTATGATAGAAGTATTATTCTTTATAACATTGGTTTAATATATTCAAAAAACGGGGATTATTTAAAAGCTTTAAAGTATTATTATTTTTCAATTTTTATTAATCCTAAATTCACCTCTGCTTTAAATAATATTGCTGTTATTTATCATTATCAAGGGATTAAAGCAGCTGAGAAAAAATGTTATGGTTTATCCGAGTCATTACTTCAAAAAGCCACCTTTTATTGGGTCAAAGTTGTTAAATTAGATCCAAACTCTTATATAGAAGCTTGGAATTGGTTAAAAACAACACGTCGTGTTAAATTTTGAAATTAATTAAATTAAATTTCTTGAAACTCTGTAAATTGTTTTAAATGAACGTAAGAACTATTTTATTATTTAAATTTGTAACTAAAATATGAACGGTTTTGTAACACAAATCATTGGTCCAGTTGTTGATGTAGAATTTCCAGAAGGAGAATTGCCAGGAATCTACAATGCTATTAACGTTATTAAAGAAGGTTCAGGAGAAATTATCGTAGCTGAAGTTCAATATTTAATTGGTGAAAATAAAGCTCGTGCGATTTGTATGACTTCAACTGATGGCGTAAAACGTGGAGATGTTGTTAAAGATACTGGTAGTTCTATTAAAGTTCCTGTAGGTAAAAAAACATTAGGAAGAATTTTTAATGTTTTAGGGGAACCTGTAGATGAATGTGGACCAACTGGAAACGAAGAAGTATACTCTATTCACCGTGATGCTCCTGCATTTGTTGAACTTGATACTAAACCATTAATTTTCGAAACAGGTATTAAGGTTGTTGATTTATTGGCTCCTTATAGACGTGGAGGAAAAATTGGATTGTTTGGTGGTGCTGGTGTTGGTAAAACTGTGTTAATTATGGAATTAATCAATAACATTGCTAAAGAACACGGTGGTGTATCAGTTTTTGCTGGTGTTGGAGAAAGAACGCGTGAAGGAAATGATTTATATGCTGAAATGAAAGAATCAAAAGTTATCGATGCCGATAATTTTGAAAATTCAAAAGTAGCTTTAGTATATGGTCAGATGAATGAACCACCTGGTGCTAGAATGCGTGTTGCGTTAACAGCATTAACGATGGCAGAATATTTTAGAGATAAAAATAAGCAAGACGTTTTATTATTTGTTGATAACATTTTCCGTTTTGTTCAAGCCGGTTCAGAAGTTTCAACTCTTCTAGGAAGAATGCCTTCAGCTGTAGGTTACCAACCTACTCTTTCAACAGAAGTTGGTGAATTACAAGAACGAATTACTTCTACAAAAGATGGTTCAATTACTTCTATCCAAGCAGTTTATGTACCAGCTGATGATTTAACAGATCCAGCTCCTTCTAATGTTTTCCGTCATTTAGACGCAACAACTGTATTATCTCGTGAATTAGCTGCTAAAGGAATTTATCCCGCAGTAGATCCATTACAATCTAATTCAACAATGTTACAACCAACAATTGTATCAAAAGCTCATTATAAATGTGCACAACAAGTTCGTCAAACATTACAAAAGTACAAAGAATTACAAGAAATTATTGCTATATTAGGTCTTGATGAATTATCAGAAGAAGATAGATTAACAGTAGGAAGAGCAAGACGTGTAGAACGTTTCTTATCTCAACCATTCTTCGTAGCAGAAGTATTTACTGGATTATCAGGTAAATATGTTTCTTTAAATGATACTGTATCAGCATTTACGCGTATTTTAGACGGTGAATTCGATACTTTACCAGAACAAGCTTTCTACCTTGTAGGTGGAATTGATGATGTTATTGCAAAAGCAGAAACATTAAAATAATTAAAAATAATAAAATATAAAATTAGAATAAAATCTAATTTTATATTTTATTTGGGACCATTTGGATTCGACATAAATTTTTATGGACGTGGGTTCAAATCCCACAGGTTCCAACTTATTCACATCTATGGCCGAGTGGTTGAAGGCACTGGACTCATAATCCATTTTCGTAAGAACGTCACTGGTTCGAATCCAGTTAGGTGTACTAATTAAATTTACGTTTTAATCTTGTCGCTTTTCCACGTAAAGCACGAATAAAGTAAAGTTTCGCACGGCGGACTTTTGATGATTGTTTTTTTGTGATTGAAACAATTTTTGGTGAATTCAATAAAAAGACTTGTTCCACACCAATACCTTGAACGGTACGACGTAAAGTAAAACTTTTTCCTAAACCTCTATTTTGTTTAGCAATAACTAATCCTTCATAAAATTGAACACGTTCTTTTGTTCCTTCATAGATTGTATACCCAACACGTAAAATATCACCTACTTCGAGACGTTTGTTTTCACTTGCGCTAGTAACAATATTTTCTTTTAAGTATTTTGCTTCAACTAAATTAATTAAATTTGTGGTATTTAATTTTTCTTTTTTTGTT
>Ga0075118_10000783_pt1 | contig 26441 bp, 16 predicted proteins | sample AntAceMetag02UKE_FD_69794 | JGI IMG/M metagenome (GOLD analysis project Ga0075118, IMG submission 69794) | Saline lake microbial communities from Ace Lake, Antarctica - Antarctic Ace Lake Metagenome 02UKE | ecosystem: Environmental > Aquatic > Non-marine Saline and Alkaline > Saline | place...
AATCCCCTGATAAAATCCGCGTGACCATGGGCCGTGCCATCCTCCGCGCCCCGCTCAGTCAGCCTCGACTTCCTCAAAATTTGCGGCGCCAGCTTTCAGACCGATAGGACATCGTAACTTTTCTCTTGTTACCGGGGACAGCTCGCCGGCATCTTCACCCGGAAGCACAGGGAGTAAGAAGACGGCCTGCTTCTAGCTTACATCAACCCAAACCTTTCCATGATTCCTTCATCACCTTCTTCTTCCCGTCTTTTGTGCCCCCTGATCATGAAGTGCCTTTTAGCACTCACCCTCATGGGGCATTCCCAGGATCGCCCCTTCATCTCGGAGATCGTCACGATCGGGAATGATTCGTATCGAGATGAGGATGAGGACACTCCGGATTGGCTGGAAATCTATAACCCGACCGATGCCACCATTGATCTCGCCGGCTATCATCTCACCGACGAGGTCGCTGATCTCGTAAAGTGGACCTTTCCAAGCTTCCAGCTCCCAGCGGGTGGCTCCCTCGTTGTTTTCGCCTCCGACAAGGACCGCGCTCTTTCCGGGAGTGAATTTCACACCAATTTCAAACTTTCCGGGAGTGGTGAGTATCTCGCCCTAATCGAGCCAAACGGCTTGACCATCGCAAGCGCGTTTGGCCCCGAGTTCCCGGCACAAGCGCCCGGATTCAGCTATGGAGTGGCAGGCCCGGATCCCGAGGGAAACCGAGGCTACTTTGATCCCCCCACCCCCGGGATGGCGAACGGCACCCTGCTTTCAGCCCCTCTTATCGCACCCATCATCTCGCCCGCCTGCGCCACCTTTGCCTCGAACGTGGAAGTCACCATCACTCCCGCCTTCGCCGGTGGACAAGTCCGCTACACCACGAATGGCTCCGTCCCGACCTCCAGCTCGCCCCTCTACAGCGGACCTCTGAATCTCGCTAACACCACTCATTTAAGGGCGCGCGTTTTCGATGCGAACACCAATGGCGGCGGGGTCACCGCTGGCGGCACCTTCGAGAAGCTCGCCACTTCCTCGAACCTCGGTGGCATCAATTCGCCGAATACCTCCACTTCCGACCTCCCCATTATGATCGTGGAAAACTTCGGAGCAGGTGGCATTCCCGGTCCCGGAGCAACCCTCCAAACGGCCCGGGTCGCGGTCTTCGAAGTCGATCCCGTCACCGGCCGGAGCTCGCTCGCCAATGACCCGAATTCTTGCTTCCGCGTGGGCATCCGCAAACGCGGACAAAGTTCGGCCCGCTTCGCCAAACCGCAATACCGGGTCGAGCTCCGCGATGAAAATGACGAAGACCTCGACTCTCCTCTCCTCGGTCTCCCCTCGGAATCCGACTGGGTTTTCAACGGACCTTGGACCGACAAATCGCTCGTTCGAAATTCCTTCTCCTTCGAACTTGGCCGCACTCTCGGGAACGAAGCACCGGGAACCAAGCACTTTGAAATGTTCCTCAGCACCAACGGAGGAGATCTTGTCGCCAGCGAATACGTCGGCGTTTATGTTCTCTTTGAAAAGATCAAACAGGGGCAGAACCGCACCGAAATCGCCGAGCTCGATCCCTCGGACAACTCGGAGCCCGCAGTGACCGGAGGATACCTCTTGCGCTTCGAGCCGCCGGGAATCGCCAACGACGGACCACGCGCCACCGGATGGAACTCGGTCGAAATCATCGAGCCCGAGGCGCCCACAAGCCAGCAACGAAGCTACATCGGAGGATACTTCGATGACTTCGTCGCCACCCTCGGTTGGTCCCGTGGATCCGGTCCCAATAACTCCGGGATTGTCAATCCCGATCCCCTCACCGGTTATCCCGCCTTCATCGACGTCGATTCCTTCGTGAACCACTTCATCATCTCCGAGCTCGGGCGCGACCAGGATGCCTATGTTCGCAGCGACTACATGTTCAAGGACCGGGATGGCAAACTCAACAAAGGACCGATTTGGGATCACAATCTCATCATGGGAACTGGGTGCTGCTTTGATAATAAAAACCCGCGGGGCTGGCAGTATCGCGACAACTACAACCGCGGTGGCCGTGACCACGCTTACGAGCCGGATTGGTTTGTCCCCTTGATGCGGGATCCTGATTTTCGCCAAGGTGTTATTGATCGTTGGACCGAGCTCCGGCGTGGTGGTCCCTTTGAAGAAGGCAACCTCTCCGCCCGCCTCGATGCCCAGGCAGACCCCCTCGCCGAAGCGGCGGTGCGGAACTTCACCAAATGGAATACCCTTTCCCAGGACGGACCCGGGTTTTCCTCCCCTTCCACCCAGACCTGGGAGCAGCAGATCGACTTCATAAAGGAGTGGCTCACCACCCGCACCGAATGGATCGATGACCAGTTCCCCCTGGTGCCTCAACTGACCCCCGGCGGGGGCGCGGCCTTCCCGACCGATGGTGCGATTACCGTCCAGAGTGACGAGCTCTTTTACTACACCACCGATGGTAGCGACCCCCGCCTCGCAGGAGGAGGCATCAATCCAACTACCCAGATCCTTCCGCCAAGTATCGGAGAGGTTCCAGTCACCTTCTTCGGCCGCGAAAGCGCTTGGGGCTACCTCGATGATGGTTCCGACCAAGGTCCCAGCACGATCGTAGTCGGAAATCCTTCGTACACTGACGCGAACTGGAAAAACCCCGCTTTTGAGGCCACCGCCTGGCCACAAGGCCGTGGAATTTTCGGATTCGGAGGACTGGGCAGTCCTCGCGCCATCATCACGACACCCCTGGAACGTGGGCCGACCACGGGACGCCACCTCACCTACTACTTCCGTAAGACTTTCCAGATCACAAATGCCGCCTCGGTCATTTCCCTGCAAGCCAACACCCTTCGGGATGATGGTGTCATCATTTACCTCAATGGAGTGGAAGTGGCCCGTAGCAATATCGCCGAAGGGATTGTCCTGGGCTTCGATGATCTCACCGGAGGCGAGGGCGCTGCGGGAGAGGGAGAGACGACCTACTTCGAAATCCCCATCGATCCTTCCTTCCTTGTCGAAGGCTCCAATGTCATCGCGGTTGCCCTCCACCAGCAGACGAGCGGCAGTAGTGACCTAGGCTTCGACCTAGAACTCACCGGAACCGTGCCACCGGGCGACGCCCCAACTATCGCGGTCACCGCATCCACACGGATTCGCGCGCGCTCGCGCAGCGCCGAGGGCGAATGGAGTGGGCTCAACGAAGGCCTCTTCGTCGTCGGAATCCCTGCCAATTCGGAGAATCTCGTGATCAGCGAATTGAACTATCACCCTGCTGCTCCTACCGCTACTGAGTTGGCGATCGACCCCACCTTGAATGACGACGATTTCGAATGGGTCGAGATTCGGAACATCGGTTCATCACCCCTCGATCTGAGTGGAGCTTCCTTTACAAAGGGCATCGAATTTGAAATCCCCCTTGGCACCGTGCTCGCTTCCGGTGCCTACGCCGTCTTAGTCGAAAACCAAAGTGCCTTTGAACTTCGCTACGGAGCGGGCTTGCCCGTGATTGGAACCTATTCGAATAAGTTCAACAACGACGGTGAAGCGGTCCGGCTGGCCAGCTTGGCCGGAGAGACAATTGCCGACTTCACCTTTAATGATGTCTGGTATCGCGAGACCGATGGCAACGGTTTCACCCTCACGCTGCGCGATGACGCAAGCATCCCCGCCGACTATCGTGATGCTCTGAGCTGGCAAGCAGGCAGCAAAACGGGCGGGACACCGGGAAGACCGGAAGCGGTCCGGGGTGGCGATTTTGGAGAGTGGCAGGCCGCTAACTTTACGGCCGCAGAACGGACTGATCCTCTCGTCAGCGGACCACTCGCCGACCCCGACCAGGATTCCCTGAGCAACCTCCTCGAATACGGCATGGGCCTTCCTCCAAAGATCTCCAATCCCGACGCCCTCGGCCTCACCTTTGTGACAATCGCTGATGAGACATTTCTTGCTCTCGAATTTCAACGCCAGCAGGACCTGACCGATGCCTCGTTCTCAATCGAAGTGTCATTCGATCTCGAAAACTGGCATTCGTCCAATCTCCCCTTTGGTGATCCCATCGATAACCTCGATGGCACCGAGTCGGTCCTCCTCCGCAGTAATGTCCCAACCTCCGGTGATCCTTCCCGCTCGATGATTCGTCTTAAAATCACGAGACCGTAGTCGCGTCATCACAGGCTCAAGCGCTGAACACTTGTGGGCGCGTGCCACCACCTCCCAAAGGGGGCGAAGAGCACCCAAGCAAAAGGAACGGCGATGATCCAAACAACCGCCGCCAAAATCACGCCGTGTTCCTCGTAGCGAATCAGCCACCCTGCGACCGCGACGAGGTGGCCCCCTACAAGAAAGGTGTGGACTCTCAAGCCAATCCAAGCCGGAGTCTTTAAGATCAAAGGGATCACCAAGGCATACCATCCCAGCAATCCTGGAATGATGAGAAGGGGATGGATCGAAAACGCGAAGCGGGCAATCGGGTTCCCCTCGACCACCGTCGCACGATCGCCATTCCAGTAGGATTCGGGCTGGAAATAAAGGGTGACCGCAAGATCGAGGAGACTCAGAAGAAAGGGAGCGGCGAGGAGCCTGACCAGCACCCGGGGAGGGGTTCCCCAATAAAGAGAGCAAATCTTACCGGGCAAATTCTTGATCATTTTTTGGCGCGGATGCTCGCCCAATACCGCTGACTCGCTTTAACGAGCTTCGCGACCACCTCAGGATTTTTTGTGGCGAGATTTTCGGCTTCACCCAGATCATGCGGGAGATCGAAGAGCTCGGTTTTCTCTTCGCTTACAACCAACTTCCAGTTCCCTTGGCGGACCGCGGTGGCCTTGCCGGATTTCCAGTGGAATTCCGGATGGCGGGTCTTGGCTTCAGCCGACTTGAGGATGGGGACGAGACTCTTGCCATCAATCTTGTGATCAGCGGGAGGAACTCCGCAAAGCTCGAGGATGGTGGGAAACCAATCGCAACCAGTAGCAAGCTGCTCGCGAACCTCGTTTTGTGGCAGTTGGCCGGGCCAGGAGATAATGGCGGGAACGCGGATGCCACCTTCGTAGAGGCTGAACTTACCCCCGCGATGGGGACCGGCGCTACCACCGCCCTTATGGGCGCGGACTTCTTGCGAGGCCCCGTGATCGGACTGGAAGATGATGATGGTCTCCTCACTCAAACCAGCCTCTTCGACTTTCCTGAGAAGGTTGCCAACGCGGTCATCCGTGGTGGAAAGAAAGGCCGCGTAGAGATTGCGGGGGTAGGGAAGATCTTGGTAATGCTCGAGCCACTCGGGCGAACCTTGGTAGGGATAGTGCGGAGTGTTGAGAGCGAAATAGATGAAGAAGGGCTTCTCCTGATTTTGAACAATGAACTCCCCCGCTTCCTTCACCATGAGACCGGGAAAGAACTGGCCGTTGTGAAAGACCTCTTTACCATTTCGCCACAAGTCGTGCTTGTTGGGCCCACTCCAGTAAAAGAAGTGGGAGTAGTTATCGATACAGCCGACAAGGTGCCCAAAGGAATGATCAAAACCCTGGGCGTTGGGAATCGTCTTTTTAGAATGCCCGAGGTGCCACTTCCCGATATGCGCGGTGGCATAGCCCTCTTTTTTTAAGGCCTCGGCAATCGTGATCTGAGCGGATGGCATTCCGACCGAGTCCAGCGGGACGTTTCCGCTCAACCCACCATGCTGGGGCGTGCGACCGGTCATGAGGCCAACCCGGGAAGGCGAGCAAACCGGCGCCGCCGAGTAAAACTGAGTGAACTTCACCCCGCGTTTTGCGAGGCCATCCATATGGGGCGTCACGAGGTCTTTCGCCCCGTAGCACTTGAGATCGATGGAGCCCTGATCATCAGTGAAGATAATGATGACATTGGGCTTCCTCGCCGCCAGCGGAGCGACCAGCAGCGTCAAAACGACGAAAAACAAGCGATTGATCGTAAATATCTTTGTCATGAAGAATGAGATAACCTTTACGGGGGTATATCAGGCACACAATTCTTCAAAAACGGTCTATTCCGGGCGCATATACGCGGTCGCTTCTTCCACGGAAGCCATCATCAGGGAATTTACGCTGGAGAGATCGGGATTGGCTCCCGAAAGGGTAGCGGCTTCGGCGATTTTGCAAGCCTGGTAGAAAGCCGTGAGGCCAAGGGTTCCGCTGGATCCCTTGAGTTGATGAAGACGATCAGCAACGGCAGCAAGCTGTCCGGAATTTGTGAATCCGATCGCCTCGGAGATCAGAGTCTCCGCCGAGGACGCGAAGTCTTCAAGAATGGGTAAAAGCAATTCAGGTTCACCTCCGGAAACGGAGTTGATCTGGCTCTTGTCAATAAAGGTCATGATTGAAACCCGAAAGTAATCTTTTTACATCGGAAAGTCAGTAAGAACTTCTATGTTGGGCGGGTGAAGAAAGGAAAATCCCAGTTGGTAGTTGCGGATGATGACGCCACGATCCGACGGCTTTTGACGATTCATGGAGAACGCGCCGGATTCGAGGTGGTGGCGGTTGAGAATGGGGAAGAAGCGATGACGGTGATCAATGACGAGACGGAAGTGGTCCTGTTGGATTTGAAGATGCCCAAGCTCGATGGCTTTGGATGCCTAGAGCGTCTGGGCAAGGAATTCCCAACTCTCCCCGCAGTAGTTCTCAGCGCGGCCGATGAGGCGGATCTCGCGGTCCGGGCGATGAAGCTGGGCGCGATGGATTATCTCACAAAGCCCTTCGATGCGGACGAGTTGATGGCGGTTCTCCGAAATGCCCGTCGTATGCGTAAAGCCGAGCGGGAAAACGAAGAGCTCCGTGAAGTGATTGGCGGAACGAGTGGCCCAAAATTGGAGCTGGTGGCGGTATCCGAAGCGATGAAGTTGGTCGTGGCGCAAGCTCGAAAGGTGGCGCCACTCGATTCGACGGTCTTGCTCACCGGCGAGAGTGGCGTGGGAAAGGGGATGTTGGCCCGCATGATTCACAGCGAGAGTCATCGGTCTGAAAAACCATTCGTGACGGTGAGTTGTCCGGCCATTCCTCGTGATCTTCTTGAGAGTGAGCTTTTTGGTCATGAAAAAGGAGCCTTTACCGGAGCGGTGAAACGGCGCATTGGAAAGATTGAAGCAGCGGCCGGCGGCACGCTGTTTCTGGATGAGATCGGAGATCTCCCTATCGACTTACAACCCAAGTTATTAAACGTCTTGCAGGACCGCGAATTTCAGCGAGTGGGCGGCGAGGAATTACTCAAGGCCGATGTGCGGATCGTGGCGGCGACCAATATTGATTTCTCAGAGAAAATCAAACAGGGTGAGTTTCGGGAAGATTTATATTATCGCCTGAGTGTCATTCCCATTGAGATCCCCCCCTTACGCGACCGGTTGGAGAGTATCACCTATCTCTGTAAGCACTTGCTGAAGAAGATCAGCAGACGGCAGGGGCGCACGAAGACCAGGATTTCAAAAGAGGCTTTGAGAGTATTGCAGACCTATGATTGGCCGGGAAATGTCCGGCAACTTGAGAACATCCTGGAACGAGCGGCAGCCTTTTCTGATGAAGGCGTGATTGAAACGAAAAATCTGCCAAAGGAGGTCAAAGGATCGACGTCGGACGGGCCCGAGATCTCCGGGATCGGCGGGATTGCTCTTGCCGAGTTGGAAAAGCAGGCTTTGATACAGACCTTAAGATTGACCGGTGGTAACAAGGCCAAAGCGGCCCGCCGTTTGGGCGTCACCGAAAAATCAGTTTACAACAAGCTCAAGCGACACGGCTTGATGTAACAACCAGAGAACCAACCATGAAAGGAGTCATTTTTACAAGCTTACTGAGGATGGTCGAGGAAACCCATGGGTTTGACATGGTGGATACCTTAATTGAGAAGGCCGAACTGCCCTCCGGTGGGATCTACACCACCGTGGGAACTTATGATCATACGGAAGCGCTGAGTCTAGTGATGGTTCTCAGCAAAGAGACCGGCATTGCGGTTCCTGATCTGCTGAAGGCCTTCGGCGAATACCTACTTGGGGTTCTCGTGAGTGGGTATCCGAGGTTTGTCGAAGGAGTGGTGGATCCCTTTGGCTTTCTCGAAAGGGTGGAATCCTATATTCATATCGAGGTCCTAAAGCTCTACCCGGATGCCGAACTCCCCACCTTTATTTGCCAACGCCTCTCACCTCTTACGCTTAAGATGATCTACTCATCGGGCCGTCATTTAGAAGACCTCTGCGAGGGCCTGATTTGCGGAGTCGTTAAGCATTTCAACCGGGAGGCAACGATCGACCGGGAAACATTAAAGGATGGTCGTGAAAAGTTTGTCATCACACTCAAGGGCTAATGGACGAGGGCGAAAAGTGGCGAAAGAGATTCGACAGGGAACGACTCTCCCGGCTTGAGGCCGAGAGGTTCTTGGAGGAAAAGAGTTTAATTTTATATGAGACCAACGCCCTCCTCAAGGATCTCCTTGAGAAACAGGGATCCCAGTTGGAGGTAGAAGGGGACCGCTTTGTGGCAGTCTTCCAAGCTTCGATGGACGGAATCATTTTGATGAATTCCAAGGGCAAGGTCGTGGAAGCCAATTCGTCGATCTGCGCCATGCTGGGATATTCCCGGGAAATGCTGCTGGGAATGGGAGGACCACGTTTGGTGGCAGGGAAAGACTGGCGACTGGCCAGATCGGCTTTTCGACAGGTTCGGCAAACAGGGTATTGTCGTTATGAGGCGGAACTTGTCAGGTCGGATGGGTCGACGGTTCCAACCGAGGTTGTCGGTACCCAAGTGAAAGTAGGCTCGGAAAGAATTATTCAGGGAATTATTCGCGATATTTCCAAGCGGAGAATATCGGATGAATTGCTCAAGAGTACTCGCGACGAAGCAGAGAGAGCGAACGAAGCAAAATCTCTCTTTTTAGCCACCATGAGCCATGAGATTCGAACTCCTCTCAACGGGATTATCGGGTTCACGGATTTGGTCCTGAACAGCGATCTCACCGGTGAGCAGCGGGAGAATCTTCTCATGGTGCAGCGAAGCGGGGATATCCTCCTAAATATCATCAACGACATTTTGGATTTCTCCCGGATCGAAAGTGGAAAACTCGCCTTGGAAACAGTGGACTTCGAAGTGGCGGAGTGCGTGGAAGAGGTTCTGGATTTGCATGCCCATACCGCATCCACCAAGAAAATCGATCTTCTCTACTCTTTGGATAAAGATCTTCCCGGGACAGTGAGCGGTGATGTCGCCCGTATTCGACAAGTGTTAATGAATCTCATTTCCAATGCCTTAAAATTTACCAACGAGGGAGCGGTTCGTGTCGATGTCCGGGGCGAGGATGGCATGCTGGTCTTCGTCGTGACCGATTCCGGCGTGGGATTTGATCCCGGTAAGAGCGAGGCCTTGTTCGAGGCCTTCACCCAAGAGGATGCTTCGACAACCCGCAAATATGGGGGGACCGGGTTGGGACTGGCGATTTGCCGGAGTCTTGTCGAGAGGATGGGTGGGACAATCTCGGCGAACTCCGTGGCGGCCGAAGGATCTGAATTTCACTTCACCATTCCCCTGCTAGAAGGGACAAGCGGCCCCGGCGATGTTCAAAATGCTGATGGTTTATTTAAAGACAAACGAGTTCTGCTCATTGATGACCACGAGGTCAATCTACAGTATTTAAAAAAGCGACTTGGTAAATGGGGGTTCAAAACAGTTTGTCGAACGAGTGGTATTGAAGGCTTGGAAGTGCTGAGGGAAGGAGGCTTTGATATCGTGCTTGTCGATATGATGATGCCGGGGATGGACGGGATCGAATTCGGCGAACAGGCCTGCCAGATCGGTAAAGCACCTATCGTTTTGGTAACGTCGGCGCGGCTGTCAGGGAGCCGCGAAAAAGCGCTGCAAGCGGGAATCAAAAAAGTGCTTTTCAAACCGATCCGACAACGTGAGTTGCTGAAGGCCCTCAAACAAATCGTGCTTGGGGCCGAGGATATCAGTAAGAAACCCGACCTGATTGGTGTGGGTGGCAAAGCCCAGAAGGAGAAGGCAAGACTGCTTGTCGCCGAAGATAATATCATCAATGCCAAGCTCGCCGTTCTTCTACTTGGACGGATGGGGTTTGACGTGACCATCGCTTCCAATGGAGCTGAAGCGGTCGCTATGCTCAAGGCCGATCATGGCTTTGACGCGGTCTTGATGGACATGCGCATGCCCGTGATGGATGGGCTGGAAGCCACCGTGCAAATTCGAAGTGGAGGCGCGGGCGAGGATGTGAAAGAGATCCCAATTCTGGGCGTGACCGCTAATGTTCTCCCTTCGGATCGACTGGCCTGCATGGAATCAGGAATGAATGGATACCTTCCAAAACCACTGAGACCTGAGGAAGTGGAGACGGCGATTAGGAATCTCCTGAAATAAAAAGAAGTTGAGAGTCCGCGTCACTTGCCCTCCTCCCACGGCCATTACGGAAAGGGCTTCCAAGATGATTTTTTGGTCTTGGGAAACTCCGGCGCCGGGAGTTCCCCTCCTCCAAGAGCTTTGAAAAGGCGCACCGCGTGGGCGGCACGGCGCCCCTTGGTCGACGCTTCTTCATCCTTAGTGGCAAAGACATCTTGGTTGGAATTGAGAAGGCGACGGAGGTCAACAAGGTCTATCTTGTAGGCATCGAGCATCAGGAAAGCGGTCCTTTCGTGGGCGGCCACAGCGGCCACAAGCTTGTCCAGACGCTTCTCTTCATAGTGCAGACTGGCCAGCGCGTCTTCCGTTTCATTGACGGCAGAAATGATCGTTTTTTCGTAGTCGATGATGATTTCGTCCAGAATGGCTTTTTGTTCCTTGATGCGATAGCGAATACGACATCCTTCATAAATACGATGCCGGAGGGTGGCGCCGAGGCCCATCACCCGATTAAGGAGCTCCGTTGTTCCGCCGCGACTTAAAAATTCGTAGGTGATGGCGCCGGACAAAGAAAGCTGAGGATAGAGATCAGCAGTGGCGACACCGACAAGCGCGGTTTGGTTGGCAATCTTACGCTCAGCCCGACGGACATCCGGGCGCGAGCGCAGGAGCTCGGCGGGATAGCCTTCAAAGACCGAAGTTGGAGGACCGGGAATAGGGCCGGGAGACAGGAAAGCTCTCAGACTCCGGGGATCAGTCGCAGTGAGCGCCGCCAATCGGTTTTTGATCAGAGCCACTTCTTTCTCCAAACGCGGGATCTCGGCTTCCGCCGAACGAAGGCGTGCTTCCGACTCCGCGACATCGACCTCAGCCGAGATTCCTTCTTCGGCGCGGCCCTTAATCATCAGGTAAATCTCTTTGAAGGTATCGCTCGATTGATGGGCAATGCCAAGCCGGTCTTCGAGAGTGCGGAGGGCAATATAGTTGAGCGCCACCTCAGCGGAAATAAAGACCTGGGCATCACGAAGGCCTTCGGTGCGTGCCTGCCACTCGGCTTCGGCAGCCTCGGTTTGTCGCTTGATCTGCCCGAAGAGGTCAAGTTCCCACCCGGCATCGATTTGCGCGAGTTGCCCATGCGACTCGAAAGGATCGAAGTTAATCCCGGAGCGATCAAAGCTGCCCATTCCATATTCATCCCGTCCGGTGGACCTAATGTGCGGGTAGAAGGCGGACGCGAGAACTCCCCGTTGATACCACGCCTGCCGGATCCGGGCCTCTGCAATTCTAATATTGGGATTGCCCATGCGGGCATACTCGATGAGGCGGTTCAGAGTTGGATCCTGAAATCGTTGCCACCAAATTTGAGAGCCGCTTCGATTGGCTTTGAGATCCTCGCTCACCGCGTAAGTCCAACTATCGGGCATTTTCACGATCGGTTCTTCATAATCCGGACCGACCGTGCAGGAGGGAAAGACCCCGAGAGACACGCCCAATGGGAGAAGAAAAGTCCGGAGTCTATGGAACATCCTTACTCTTTTACCAAAAACCCCACTATGAACACGGAAAAAAATACCGGATTCCAAGATCGCGCCAACACGCCAACACGAAGCGTTCTCTTTTTTTCCTTGATAGAATAAGGGATCGAGTCCGCCCGGCAGGTTTTGGCACGGGCGGTGCCAAGTCACTAGGTGCAATCCAAAACCTGATCCCTATGCAAAACGAGGCCTCCCAACCCACTCTGATTCTTCCTTCCAAGATCAACGCCTCGTCCCTGACCTTTATCATCCCCGCCATGGACGAGGAACAAACCCTCGAAGAACTCCTCGACGGTATCCGCGTTCAGGCCGAAAGGCTCGCACCAGCCTGGGAGGTGATCTTCATCGACGACGGCTCGACCGACGGCACCTGGGACAAGATGCGCGAACTCGCCACGGAGGACCCGATTCACGTTCGTGCCCTCCGTTTCCGCCACAATCGCGGTAAGGCCGATGCCCTCGCCCTCGGATATCTTGAAGCCAATGGGGAGATCGTTTTCACGATGGACGCCGACCTTCAGGATGATCCCACTGAAATCCCCCGCTTCATTGCGAAGCTGCATGGGGGCTACGACATCGTCTCCGGCTACAAACAGAAACGCTACGACCCGTGGCACAAGGTTTTCCCAAGCCGCGTCTTCAACGCGGTTCTTAGCAAGTTAGTTGACGTGAAACTTCATGATCACAACTGCGGATTCAAAGCCTATCGGAGTGAAGTGGTGAAGGCTCTCCCCATGTATGGCGACATGCACCGCATGGTTCCGTCCCTCGCGTCCTTTCAGGGCTACAAGACCGGTGAGATCGTAGTGCAACACCACGCCCGCAAATTTGGGGTCAGCAAATATGGCTGGGGCCGCATAGCCATCGGAGCCCTTGATATGGTCACCGTCTCCTTCCTGAAACACTTCCGCGATTGTCCCATGCACTTTGCCGGCAAGGTCGCCGCTCTCCTTGGTGGTCTCGGTGCTGTCCAGATTCTTACCGCCGGCATTCTCGCTTTCTCCGGAATCGTAACCAGTGAACTCGCAACCGGTGGACTTGCTCTCACCGGAACGATGTTCCTGATGGCCGGCATCCTGACCGCCTTCCAAGGCCTCCTCATGGAACACCGCGTTTACAAGCAGATGAAAGCCAAGCGCTCTCTTCCGGTCAGCGAATCCACCAACGAATTAAAAGCCAGCGAGGAATTCCTCCCGAAACGCAAAGGCCGTCTCAGCGCAAGCCTTGTTGCCTAATCAGACCCACAAAGCCAAGTGGCCGAAACTTTCCACCTCACGGAATCTCGATACCTCCCTCCCTTTGCGGGATTCGGCAGCGAAGAAGAATTCGGTGAAAAGGGCTTCTCCCACACCCCAAGATTCTTCGGCTAGAACCACATCATTCCCAAACTGGAGAAGATTAACAGTGACATCTCAAAAAGGCCCTATTCCCGCTCTTTTTAGCCAAACCTCACGAGTTGGCTCGGCGGCGGCGCCCTTCGCTGGCTCCCTACTGGCACCTCGAGATACCGCTTACGAGTCATCTTTTAGATCAATTGGGGCTTTCAATTCCTTGGAAAGATTCACGGTTGGCGCGGGCAGTCTCCCGTGAGACACTCATATCACATGAAAAAGTTCATCCCCCGTGGTCTCATCAAAGGATTCCTGGGTTTGCTCCAGGAGAATCGGGGAATGCTTGTCATTCTTACCGTAGTGGTTCTCCTATTTTTGGGGCTCTTGATGTTTTTGGCACCTTCCTATCGTGATCCGGCTTCGCGACTTTATTCATCAAGCCTGGGCTATCCTGCGATGGTTCGAAAGATGGGCCTGCCCTTGAAAGTGGAGGTCGCAGAAGTCACAAGAGATAACTTCGACCGCAGCCTCCTCGGTGAAGGAGCCTGCGCGAGTGAGCCCATCCTCGTATCCATTGTCCCCATGGCGATTGTTACCGAAGTGCTCGTCCAAACGGGTGACTTGGTCAAAGAAGGTCAGATTTTGGCACGTCTGGACCCCAATCTCGCGCTCATCAAATTAGAAAGCGCCAAGCTTGCCGTCTCCACGGCCTCGGCGGAACTGGCGCGGGTGAAAGCAGGGTCGGCCTACGTGCTCGCCCAGGAACGACCCGAGATGGAGAAAATTAACCTCGAGGCAGAGAAAAAGCGGGCCACCCTTGCCAAAGATACCGTGGAACGCTTTCGGGCCGCCTTTGCCCGCGGAGTGGTCGCAAAGACAAAGCTTTTGGAAGCTGAGAAGACTCATACCAACGCTTTGCAATCTCTCGCCGAGGCCAAGCTGCGCAGTAAAATGGCGGAGCTCGGAGTTTCCCAAAGTCTCCTAATTGCCGCGAACGCGGTGAGCGATGCCAAAGAGGCTGTCGCCCACCGTCAGGCCGAAATGAACAACTATGAAATCCTCTCGCCCGCAACTGGCTTGGTCGAGCGAGTCCTCATCCGCAAAGGGGAGTATAATCAGGATAGCGGTAAACCCGGAATGGTGGTGGCCCTCGGTCTGTGGTTTGACGCTTATTTTGACCAATCAGATTTTTCGTTAGTGAAAGAAGGCATGAAAGCTGAAGTACGGCTTGAATCGTACCCGGGTCGGCTTTTCCAAGCCGAAGTTCGTAGGGTCATTCCTGTCGTGAGTTTCAACGAGGGGGGGCCGGAGATTTCACGACCGCTTCGGCCCCGTGGATCCGGGGCGCCGGAGTGGGCCGCGACCTTTAAGGCAGAGTTGATCATTTTGGAGGATCCCACTGAGGTGCCGGTGGCCATGGGGATGACGGGTTTTGCAAGAATCAAGGCGGAGCGCGAAGGCGTCGCCATTCCCAGAGCCGCACTCGTTTCAGTCTCGGCGGGCAGTGGTTTGGTTTACTTGGTCGGGGAGGGGGACACGTGGTCGGCTCGCGAAGTGAAAGTCGGAATGCTCAATGAAACACAGGTTGAAATTCTCGAAGGTCTCGCGCCCGGGGAAAAGGTCATAACATCCGGTCACTGGATGTTACGTGAAGGTGATGAAATTTCGGTGGAGGATTAATGATGGCAAGGTTTGCAGCACTGGCATTTATCGGTCTGGGTTTGCTCATGGTCGTAGCCTCACTGGTGCTTCCTTGGTTCGTCCTAGCCAGCGGTTGGGCCGATTCGGGAGAGCTCATCACCCGCGATGCGGGTGCCACCGGTTGGTTTCGGATGGGCATAATCGGCATGCTGGGCGCCTTACTTTTAGGGGGATGGACATTGCGTAAGAAGGGAGTTTTGAACGTTGTGGTGGTGTGGGCGGCGGTTCTTTTACCGATTTTGCTCTGGTTTCCCCAGTGGGTAATTGTGCACGATAGCGAGACCTCGGGTGAGGCGGCTTGGTTGCAGCAACAACATGACAATCTGACTTGGCTGGGCGGAGATGTTTATCGCGCTCATTCCGAGCGCGCGATCGAAGCGGGGATGGCCTTGAACATGCAGGATCCTCCTCTGAAGCTCGCCGCTTTTCGGGCCCCCATGGTCGGGGTGACTTCGTTGGGGATCGCGGAGGTCCCGGATTTGATTTGGTGGTTTGGCTACAATCCGGCCTTTTCGCAATTCGCAGGGAAAGGATGGTTTATGGCGTGGATGGGAGTGCTTTTTATGGGGATGGGCGGGTTTGGTTTTTTAAGAGGGGCGGAAGGGAAAAGAAGGAGGGCTCTTTTGAAGCAGGCGGCCTTGGCCGGAGGGGCGGTGACGGGAATCGTTGCAATCGCCGGGTTCGTCCCGATCTGGGCCGCCGGAAGTTCTTTAACAAAAGCCCGCACGCAGACCTTGGCGGGAAATTGGCAACCCGCGATCGCTTCGCTCGACCAAGCGGAGCAATGGATGCCGGCGCTAGCTTTTGATACCGGGATCATTTTTCAGAGAGGTCGTTTGGAAAGTCTCATGGGACGATCAGGACCTTGTGCGAAAATCTATGAAGTTTGGGAGTTGGAGAAAGCCGGGCACGGTGGTCGGGCCAAGTTAATCCTAGAGGAGCTGGAATTGAAACGTGATTTACTGCCCCGGGTTTGGGCCCGCGAGCTTTCGCGGAGTTGGATCCGGGTTGCCGTTGATGATTTCAACTCGGGAAAAGTGGGCAAGGCGGGAGCTCGTTTTGATTTGCTCTATGAGAAAGAACCGGTGGCCCTGCAGATCGGATTTCATCGCCAGCTCATCAGTCTTCAAAAGGACGTAGTCGTGGAGAACCGGGAATGTCGGGAACGGATCGAGAAGGTCTACGGGACCTTTTTGCGAAGGGAAAAGAAGGGCGTGATTGCCGCTTCTTGGTGGATGCTCTCGCAAGGAGAACTGACGGCAGGAAATGAAATGGCCGCGCTCCAAGCACGCCGTAGATCGAAAGGGCTTTAATGGCATTTTCAAAACAGCGCGGATTGATTTGGGGTGCGGTGGCCGGGCTGGTCGTGTGGTTACTTGGGACGGGGTTATCCTCACCAGAACCGGAGGCACGGAAGTTTGCCTTCTCGGAGGAAGCGAAGTGGATCCGCGTGGCCGACGACACGCAACGAACCGGGTGTTTTCGGACCGATTTTGATTTGAACGCAGAGGTGCAGCACGCGTGGGTCGCGGTCGCGGCAGAAGGTGGCTTTGAACTTCTCTGCAATGGGAATCCAGTGGGTGCGTTTTCCTACTGGCGCCCGACACGGCCTTTTCAAAACGGCCTCACAGAAAGGGGACAACGGGCCGTCACGACCGACCCGGCGATAGCGATGAACTTCCCTCGTGAGTATCAATGGGCCGGACATGCTAATCATCGCATTCCGGTTTACTTCGATCTCCGACCTTTTTTGGAGGCTGGTCCAAACACCTTGTGTGTCGAGATTGAAGCGCGTTCAACGGGCGCCTCGTTTTGTTTGGCGGGAAATGTGCACTTGGAGAATGGCGAACAAGTGACCTTGTCGAGCAATGGTACCTGGAAAGGTGAGCCTGTTCCCAAGGGTCTGCGGCAGCGTGAGTGGATCGATGTGGAAGAGGAAGTGCCGCATTGGGAGAATGCCAAGGAAGTGCCGGCCCCTGGAGGTGGCATGATGACTTTTGTGCCGAGAGGGATGTTTGAAAGTCCCTTTAATGGTGAATGGCTGATTGGCAATCGGGTCGGCGAGAGAGCGGGCCAGTTGGCCGGACAGGACTTTGTTTATGAGTGGGAACAGGACGAAGGTATCGACGATGCCTGGGTGAGAGTGGTTTCGCGCGCTCCTTACCTGTTGTGGGTTAACGGTGAAGTGGTGCGTCCTGCAACGCGGGAGAAGCGGGGACTTGGAAACGGCGGGTGGCTCGTGGGCTGGGAGGGCCGGAGACCGCTTGCCACGCCCCCAACCTTGCTCGATCCGGATGAAACCGGAAACTACTTTCTGGGACACCGTTTTGAAACCCCCCGTCACGGAGATCCCACTGCCAATGATTTCAAGCGCTATGAAAACATGCTGAATCGCACCCGCGAGCGCGCCAGCGCGACAAAACAGGGTGAGGGTTTGGATGACACCTATGCCGAGAAGGAAGGCAAAGGTCGGGCGAGCGATCCGAAGGGATTTCTTGAGGAACCCGAGGGGCGGGTGCCTCCTGAAGTGAGCCGACTCCGGGGAGGTGAGGAGTTTCATGGTTATGCCGTGGGGGCCTTGCTGAAGAAAGGCGGAAATGAAATCAGAGTGAGGATTTTAGCCGAACCGGAAGTGGGCTATCACCGCAGTCGCCCGGTGAGCGTGGCCGTAGACGGGAAGATTTTTGGAGGCGAAGGAGGCAAAAAAGAGATTCACTCCGGCCCGGGTTGGAGAAGCGAATGGGAGGGCAAGGAATTTCAACTGGTAACCGGAGCGAGCGCGGGGCGGGCGGGTTCGGCGTTTCCGAAGTTGAAGTATATCGGGGAGGCTCGATCCGGGAGGTCTTGGAAAGTGGAGGCTGCCGGAGCGGGATTGATTAGCTTTCTTATGATTGGTTTTTTCAATCGAAGAAGCGTGCGCGGAGATCGATTCGCTTTCGGGTTTCTGGCGGTCGTCGGGTCTCTTATTTTACTGAAATTCAGTTTTCACGAGCGAAGCGAGATTCTTTGGTTCCGTGACGGAATGTGGACCTGGTGGTTTTTGGCGGGCGGACTGGCTGGTGGGTCCTTACTGCTGTTCATGGGGCGGGAGAAAGGGAGCGGAAAGTGGCGCATGCCAACTTGGATTTTGATGGGCGGGGTGGCGGTGCTGACTCTTGTCTTGCGAGGTTGGGAAGTCTCCAATCAGCCCATCGATGACGACGAGTATGCTTCGATTCAGGCGGTGGTCGCGATTGCCGAAACGGGTCTTCCTGAGATTGGTGATGGTATTTGGTATAGCCGGAGTCCGCTCTATCATTATCTCGCTGGAGTGGTCGCCGCACTCTTCGGAGTGAATTTGTTTGTCCTACGAATGCTTTCAGTCTTAACCGCGGTTGTCACGGTCTGGGTCGTTTGGCGGATGGGCTTGCGTTACTTTCACAGTCGCTGGATTGCGGGGGCCGCGGCTCTTTTATTTGCGCTGCATCCTTTCCTGATTTTCAGCGGTCATATTGCCCGTTTTTATCAACAGCAGCAACTTTTTGTGCTCTTGTTGATTGACTTTTTTCTGCGGGGATTTGTGGTGGCCCGGGAATGTCGCTGGCGGATTTGGGCGGTCTCTATTTTTGGAGCGGCGGTGCTGAGTCAGGAGATTAGTATCGCAATGGTTCCAGTCCTTATGGTGCTTTACGTGTTGTTTGGACGTAACGTCCCTTGGCGATGGGAGGTGAAAACCGTCCTTACGGTAGTCATCGTCGCAACCGTCGTGGCGGGAAACATTATTCTGTTCCAATTAAAATGTCTCACAAGGACCACCGGGGTTTCTCCGAATGTCGAGGCGACAATTGCCCCTACCTTTTGGGAGCAAGGAAATTTGCTTTCAATGTTTGTGGGCTACTCGCGGCTTCATGTGGTGCTAAGTTTTTTCTGGCTCGTGGGATTTTTGAGTTCCCTCAAAAAGGGAAACCGTCTCGTGATTTCACTCTATGTCTCTTTGCTGGTGGCGATCTTGTTTCTCAATCTATTGATCACCTCGGTAAGCTTCCGCTATCAGTATGCTTTGATTCCGCTCTGGATTCTTCTCGGGTGCCACGGAATATGGGTGACCTTTGAGTGGCTGGGACGTTGGTGCCAGTCGCAAGGCGGAGCCCGACTCCTGCGAGCAAGCGCGTTGGGAGTCGTTATTCTCAGTTGGAGCCCGTGGCGCATCCTCGATTCTTATGATGAGAAACTCCTCGGAGATCCAATCTCGGGCTTGCAACACGTTAAAGCGAATCTCAGAGAGAACGACAAAGTGATGATCACCGAGCCTCATCCACATGCGGCCAAGATGGAGTTAGGAAGAGTCGACTACGACCTTGTCATTCCCATTCTCTATGATTTCACCTATTCCGATGAAGGTCTCCTTAGGGATCGAAATGGCGACGCAGAAGTCGTCAACCGACTCGCGAGGCTGCAAGAGATTTTCGCAACCGAAGATCGGGTCTGGATTTTATTGAACCGCGAAAAATTCCGCTCTCGGAAAAAGAATATCCGTTGGGAATATCCGGGCGCACGGGAGGAACTTTTCATCCGCGAGAACTGCGAGTTGGTTTTCCGTTCCTACCTCTGGCATGTCTATCTCTGGGATCAGGGGACCGGGAAATACCGTCCGTTTCGAAGCGAACCCGGTGGCTGGAGCGAGTAGATCTTAGAGTCCAACTTCCACCTTAAAGAACGCGCGCCGCTTCTCGGTCTGGCGGGGAACGATCCACCTTGTCGTCGTGACCGTACCGTCGATAAGAGTCCAGTTCATGAGGTCCTCGGACACCGAGATTTGGTAGTTTGCAGCGTTCAGATCGGAAGTCCAGGAAAGCTGGAGTGCCCCGTTGGCAGGGTGAAGGGCGAGATTTTGAACCGGTTTGGAGAGTGCCATGAGGTAGGCAGATCCAGAGGAGCTTCCGGAGTCGTCATCTTGGACCGCAGAGGCGAGGAGTCTCCCGGGCAGAAGAGTGAGAGAACCGCCGAAGAAATCAGCGGCAGCGGCATCCGGTGAGAAAAAAGACTTGAGTAAAGTGCCCTTTGCGGCACCGAAAAGATCGGCACGACCCACTTCGTTTTTGAGGCCATCGGCGAAGTCAGAACCAACGAGAAGGTAGCGATCGTTGAGGGAGACTGAAATACCGAAGTGATCGTATTCCTTGGGATCTGACGCCGTCATCCTACGAATCAGTTCGCCGGCTGCGATATCAAAGTAAAAGGCGGCCCCACTGTCGACGATGGTGTTGTCAGCGAAAGAGGCTCCGATGAGAGCTTTGCCATTGGAGACGGCGACCGAAGTGCCGAAGACGTCACCGGAATTGTTATCGCCGGTAAACTTTTGGACGAGTCCGCCATTGGTGTCGAAGAGATAGGCGGCTCCGCTGTCAGACGCGGCGCTGTCCTCAAAAGGAGAACCAATGATGAGGTGGGTTTCATCGAAGTGAGCGGAGGCCCCGAATTGATCGAATGTTCGTCCGCTGATGGGGAGGAGAATTTTTAGGGGACCTCCTTCCGAGTCGAAGAGATGAGCTTGTCCCGAGGACTCTCCGTTGGGATCAGCCAACCAAGCGGTAACGGCAAGGCGGGTGCTGTTCATCGCAACGGCTTTCCCAAATTGATCTCCGACATTGGCTCCGCTGAGTTTCTTGATAAGAGAGCCCGTCTTGAGATCGAAAAGGTAAGCTGATCCGGAGTTGGAGCCCCCATCATCATCAAAGCGGGCCCCGATCAAGGCGCGACTGCCATGGATCGAAAGTGCCGCTCCAAATTCATCGCCACGCGCTCCATCGGAAGCGGTGAGCTTGCGGAGGAATCCACGAGTTGCGGCGTCGAAAACATAGACCGACCCCGAGGCCGAACCATGGTCATCATCGCGGGGTGATCCGATGATAATGAAACGGTCATTAGCAGCGACGGCCGTTCCAAAGCGGTCGAGTGCCGCTCCGTCGGGCGCAGTGAGTTTCCCAGCGAGAGAAAACGCTTGGACCGTGATCGACAAAGCAAGAGTAAGAAACAGGGTAGGTAATTTCATAGCGCGTGAGTATGGGGGGCTCGACCCTCTTGTGTTGGCATATCGGGTGCCAAGTTCACCCGCCTCCCGCTTTTCCTCGGTAAGATCAAGGCTTGGGGCAGGATGAGAGTGACTGCCGGAGTTGTCGGGACCGTATAAAATACTGACCCAATTCGCTCAGGCAGGTATTTTTTGCACTTTTATAAGGGACAAAGGCGACGATCGAAAAGGTCACGATTGTTCCGGCCTGAACCTCTTCCTTTCTGGGGGATTGCCTGATTTCAAGATTGGCGGAGGGAGCGAGAGCCCAGAGACAAGTTCCCCTATTTCCGGTGAGGTAGAATTGGCCGGGAACGGAGGGCTCGTAGTGGACGCTGGTGCTGGTGCCATTAACCGTAACCCGGTGGCACCGGGACAGCACCGATGAGCGCGATCACTGCGATGATCTCGACGCTGCTGGTGATGTCGGGATTGAAGGGAGGTGCAAAGTTAAAATCGGGGGGGCGGCAGAATTCGCTCCGGCAATGGTCTGGCGAGGATGGGCCTGGTTGAGCGCACCCGGGTCCCGTTGATAGGGTCGATGGGGGCCGGTCCTCCCTGGGCGGCGTATTGGTCGAGCTTGATGCCGACGACGTAGGACTCACCGCGCTGGAGGGTGACCGTGATCTTATCACTTGTGAGAATGGACCCCGAGGCGGGAGTGTCGGTAGGCACAATGCCCGCCTTTATCTCATCAATTTCCACGACGGTGTTATCTTCTATCGCCATCGCAGAAAAGAAGACCGAGCAATAGTCTTGGTTGCTATTGTTGTTCCGCATCGTCGCAACCCGGAACTCCCGACCAAGAGCGGCACATCCCTTTGCAGTGAGCGATGCTCCCTGAAAGCCTGTCTGATGTCGGATGTTCGCGTAGATCGGCGCACTGGCAAAAATGATCAAGCCATCGGTTACCGGCCGGTTCAATTTTGAGGTTCTTATCACGTGGCCGGTCCCAGTTAGCGAGGTCAGTTTGTAGGCACCGCTTGCGAGTCTCCCCAGCAGATGAATCATTGGAGATGAGTTGGAGAGGGAGGTGTCAAGAATTTCGTGACCTGCTCCATCGGTCACAGTCACTGCCACCGAATCCTTTGAGGGTGTCGAAAGGACAAGGTAGTGTCGGTCAAAATCTCCTGTGTCCCCTCCTCCGTTGGCAAGACCGTAGTAAATGGGAGGAATAAATTGATGCGCATCGAGTTGGGCCTGTGCCAATTGGATAAGAAACTGCATGGCAACCAAGACGTAGCCAAAAAAGGGTTTCATCGCGTCCACGAGGGTGCATCACCCATGCCAAGAGGGTTCACCCTTATTTCACAAAATTCTTAAAACACTTATTTATAGATTTTTAAGAATATCTCCGCCAAATCCACTCTCGCTTAGCCTTCCAAAGAACAAGGTAAATATGACAGCATCGCTCCGTAATCACCGTAAAATTTGGGGTGTCCCAAAGCAGTCCACATGATCAGTGATTTCCTGCTCAAACTGAACTATCGCTGACTTTTCGGAAACCAGTGCGTCGTCTTTTTGCAAAAGCCAACTAGTAAAAGCATGAGGGGAACTTCAATCAATACTCCAACCACCGTCGCGAGGGCGGCACCCGAACCGAGACCAAAAAGAATGACTGCCGTGGCGATCGCAACTTCAAAGTGATTCGAGGCTCCAATCATCGCGGAAGGGGCCGCGTCCTCGTAGGGGGAACTTGAGCATCTTGGCCGCCAAATAAGTGATCGCAAAAATGAAAACTGTTTGAAGAGCCAGTGGAATCGCGATCCAGAGAATGGTGAGAGGATTCTCCAAAATAGTGGCACCTTTGAAGCTGAAAAGGAGGACCAGAGTCGCCAGGAGAGCCACGATGGAAACCGGGGAAAGATACTGCAGGAAGCGTTCCTCAAACCACTCCTGCCCTTTCACCTTGAGGATCCACCTTCGTGAACAATATCCGGCGAACAAAGGGAGCGCAACGTAGATCAATACCGAGAGCAACAAGGTCTCCCAAGGAACGGGCATCTGATTCACGCCCAGAAGCCACCCACCCAACACGCCATAGAGCCCAAGCATAAGCAGGGAATTCACCGCAACCATGATCAAGGTAAGCCCTTGATTTCCTCTTGCCAAAGACCCCCAAACCAGCACCATCGCGGTGCAGGGCGCGATCCCGAGCAGGATCGCTCCCGAAATATACGACCGATAAAGCTCAACCTCCGTGCCGTCCTTCACGATCTCGGTGCCCGGAAGGAAATCTTTGAAAAACACGCCTAGGAAGAGCACCGCGAACCCGAACATCGTGAAGGGCTTAATCACCCAGTTTACCACCAGCGTCAGCAAAACCGGTTTCAGATTCCCGCCCGCCTTGATCGCCTTGCCAAAGTCGATCTTCACCATGATGGGATACATCATGAAGAAGAGGCAGACCGCGATTGGCAAGGAAACCACCGGTGCGCCATTCACGACGATAGACATGCCATCGAGGGTCTGGGTGATGCCCGGGGCAACCTTGCCCAGAGCGATTCCCGCTACGATGCACAAAAACACCCAGAGGCTGAGCCTCCGTTCAAAAAGGCTCATTGAGCTCGTGTCGACATTCATACGGTTGTTACAAAATTCACGGTGTCGTCACCCTACCTGATGAACTGACAAACCGAAGATCTTTCCCGTGACATCTCGCGGAGGATTCATCCCCGCTCAAGCCCAGCCAGAATGAAAAAAGAAACGTCGTCGCCCTCAGCATTCGTGACCGCCCCCTTCCTCACCATCGTGGAGAGTTCGTCGATCTCCTCCATACTCGTGACACCAAAGAAAGAGAGTCCGCCAACCCCATCATGAATGTTTTTCTTGTATCACGTGATTCTTCGTCATTCTTAAATGATCTGGCCTCAAAAAATACAACTTTCCTCACCATTTAAACTACTGACCATCAACAAATAAGACTTTTCTAGCCTCATTAGTGATCGGATAACGCCCATAATCATGAGTTTCGTCAAAAATGAACATGAGCGAAAATCATGGGTGATAGGTTTTCTTAAAAATCTTTGTGGTATGGAACCGGCTCATGGGGTGGTCCCAACCGCGGGACAGACACCATGATACGCAAAGCCACACTACTCTCACTCACCGCACTCGCCCTGTGCTCATGTAAGGACGACCCAAGCAGTTCCGCCACAACCGACACGCCGGTAACAGAGTCAGCTCCCCATACAACGAGCACCACCCCGGTGAAAACACCCACCACCCCACATTCTCCAACCTCGACCGGCACCACCGAACTCGCGCTTGAAAAAGATTCCCTAAAGTTTGGATTCATTAAGCTCACCGATTGCGCACCCCTCGTGATCGCCAAGGAAAAAGGCTTCTTCGAGGCGGAAGGCCTCTCCGTCGAAGTGATCGCCCAGCCGAACTGGAAACAGCTCCTCGACAACGTCATCACAGGCGAACTCGACGGCGCTCACATGCTCTCCGGTCAGCCCATCGCCGCCACCATCGGCTTCGGCACCAAGGCTCACATTGTCACTCCTTACACTCTCGATCTCAACGGCAACGCCATCACCGTCTCCAACGAGATCTGGGAAGGGATGCAAGAGAACGACGAGAACCTTCAGTCCGATACTCCCCCACATCCCATCACCGCAGATTCACTGAAGCCCATCGTCGATGCTGCCAAAAACTCCGGTAAAAAACTCCCCATGGGCATGGTCTTCCCGGTCTCCACGCACAACTACGAGATCCGCTACTGGCTCGCCGCCGCCGGCATCAATCCCGGCATGTATACCTCCACCGATCTTAAGGGATTCACCGGTGGTGATATCGAACTCTCCACCACTCCTCCACCTCAAATGCCCGCCACTCTCGAGTCTGGCAAAAACGTCGCCTACTGCGTTGGCGAGCCCTGGAACCAGCAAGCAGTCGCCAAAGGAATCGGCGTCCCCGTCGTCACCAACTACGACATCTGGGCTAACAATCCTGAGAAGGTTTTCGGAATCACCAAAGCCTGGGCGGACGAAAACCCCAACACCCTCCTCGCCGTCACCAAAGCCCTCATCAAAGCTGGTAAATGGCTCGACGCCACCGAGGGCGGCATCCTCATCAACCGGGAGGAAGCTTGCCGCATCCTCTCACAGAAGAACTATGTCGGTGCAGACTACGACATCATCAAGAACTCCATGACCGGCTACTTCTTCTTCCAGAAGACCGATAAGCGCGAGATGCCTGACTTCAATGTCTTCTTCAAATACAAGGCCAGCTATCCCTACTACTCAGATGGCGTTTGGTTCCTCACACAAATGCGCCGTTGGGGCCAAATCACCGAACCAAAGTCCGCCCACTGGTATGCTGAAACCGCCAAAAGCGTCTACCTCCCCGAGGTTTACATGAAGGCTGCCAAAATGCTCATCGCCGAAGGCTCACTCACCGCTGACGAAATCCCAGCCGATGACTTCGACGGCTATAAGGACCCCACCATCGAATTCATCGACGGCATTGCATACGATGGCAAGAAGCCTCTCGAATACCTCAAGGCCCACGCCATCGGTAACAAGGACTGATCCTGCGACCGCCCTTCCCGTGATCGGGCCGCCGGAGATCCCGGGGCCCAATCGTCACTTTTTTCCGCGCCCTCGACCTGTTTTCGAGCGCCCGACGGTTCCTCTCCGGTCAATCCACCGGCCCAAATTTCCCTTCTCAAATGGCTGATTCCACAAAAGACAAAATCAAGTACGGTCTCCTCAAATTCATCGACCTCAGCGGCTTCAAGGTCTTTGACCCCCCGGTCCGCCTCGCCTTCGGAGAAGACCCCAAGAAACAACTCAGCGACATCGGGAAGTTCATGATCCTTCCCATCATCTTCGTCTCTCTCTGTATCTTTATCTGGAGCGTCGTTGCTCCCACTCACAAAACCAAATCAGGCACCGTCCCTACCCCCTCCATGGTCTGGGACTCCTACGAAGAAAATTCCCGCTTCAGCGAGCGTGAAGACGAGAAGATGGAAGACTACGAACTCACCGGACAAGAGCGACTCAACCGAATTGAAGAAGTGAAAGGCCTCCTCGCAGAATTCGAACTTAAGTCGACCGAGCTCGAGATCGTTTCCACAAAGGTATCCGAAGAAGGAGCTGCGATCACCGCCAAAAAAATTGCTCCTCTTAAGATAACACTCGAAACCCTCCGGGCTGAAATCAAAGCCGCCAAGGCAAGCCGCAAGCTCGAACTCGAAGCCCTCGCCGGACAAGTCGCCGCAGGACAAGCCTCCACCGACGCAATCCTCGTCCTCGTCCAAAAACAACGAGACCTAGCCGAAAGCGAAAAGGAAGAACGCCGAGAGATCGACGACCAGATCAAAAAGATTCGAGACGATCCTCCCGAATCCATCAAAGCCGCTCAACTCGCAGCCAATAAAGCAGCTGATGAAATCCAACACTTCAAGAAGCGCTTCGCCATTCTCACCACCTCTAACAAAGAGGTCAAAAAAACGCTTCTACTCGCCGAAGTCGCCGAAGACGAGAAA
>Ga0075118_10000785_pt1 | contig 26421 bp, 27 predicted proteins | sample AntAceMetag02UKE_FD_69794 | JGI IMG/M metagenome (GOLD analysis project Ga0075118, IMG submission 69794) | Saline lake microbial communities from Ace Lake, Antarctica - Antarctic Ace Lake Metagenome 02UKE | ecosystem: Environmental > Aquatic > Non-marine Saline and Alkaline > Saline | place...
CAAGAGAATAAAAGAAGTAGAAAAATTGATAAATTACCGACCTATTAGAAAGTTCAATTACAACAACCCTATTGAAACCCTAAAAAATAAAACTGTTGCACTTATCGGTTGAACTCAGCACTAATTAAATTATTAAAGTATTTACTAATTTTTTTTAATAACGGATTGATATCATAAATATATTAAAATATTTGATAAACTATATTTTTTACAATAATTATATTATGTTTTTGTATGCAAAAAATAATTAATCAATCGCTAGAACACCAGAGACTATAATTAGGTATTCTGAACCAGTCGGATCAATCATCACCGAAGCTATCTGTAGCAATACAGCTAATTCAACATCAACTCTAACAACCCTTTGAAAATCTCTACAATAGAGAAACCTATTGTAACTGTAACATATGTAGCTTTAGGTTGGGATTATCAAAAGTGCGGAAAGGCTCCAAAAATCGAGATGAGAAGGAAATATCCAGAGCCTTAACGATAGACTACCCTGGCTATTAATAAATAGGGCTTATTGTGATTTCAAAATATTAAAAAGCGATCCTAGTGTCCACTATCTATCTAGTGACTAAATCATTTTTACTAAAACCTCAGGGTTTTGCAAGGCACCAATAGCATTAGTCAGCGTGGATTAAACAAAAAAAGACTCTATCAATTACTCTAATCTTCACAATTAAAGCTTTGGTTGTGAAATACAAAAGACTTGTTGAAATACGCTAATTATCGCGCTCTTCTCACGCTTCCTCCAGTGTTTGAGCGAACATCTGTCTTAGGTTTTCCTTTGTAGCTGACCGTACCTCCTGTATTGGCGGTTGCTCTCAATCTATCTTGTGCATTTACTCGCACATCTGCGCCAGTATTAGCCTTGGCATATACTTCCATTGCCTCCACATCATAAGCGTAGATCGTTCCTCCTGTAGACGCTGTTACTTCTACCTCCTCTGCATCACCCGTCATTTCAATTCTACCTGAAGTGGTAGCACTTAAATCTAACCTCTCCACTTGAACTTTAGCCTCAACCGTACCTGATGTACTTGTGGTAATAGAAAGGCTTCGGGTCTTAATCATATCATCAAAAGAAACTTCAGCGCTAGTGTTAACCACAATCTCCTCCATTTCTTCTGTATATGTCAGAATTACTCTAATTCTACCTTTTTGGTTTCTACTTGACCAAGAGTTCCTTCTCACATAAATGCTCAATCTATCACCTCTTACTTCGGTAATAATTCTATCGACATCTAGCCGAGAGGCTTCAATTTCTACGCTATTCTCCTTTCCTTTTTTTGCAATAACCTCTATACCCTCAGAAACCTTTAATTCCGAGAATCTATCGAGATCCCTGGTCTCATTATTCTGAGCAAAAGCTATTGAACCAATGAAAAGTAAAATAATTGTGATTTGAGTTTTAAAAATGTTCTTCATATCCATGACCTTTTATTATCTAAGCAATAGACATCAAACATCATCTAGTGGTTGCATGAAACAAAAAAAGCCATCTCTCGAGATGGCATTTTATCAATAATAATTGCTTATGCTGCCAAAGCACCGATGTTTGGTATAGTAATTAAGTTCCTGCTGTATACAATTACTCCTTCTTCTTTCAGTTCATTGATCAAAGTGGTAACTGTCTGCCGAGAAGAGCTAATCAGGCTCGCAATTTCATTGTGGGTAAGATAGTTTTTGATTACCAGCCCTGCATCTTCCGGTTTACCTTCTTTCCCTGCCCAATCCACTAGGAAATCCTTCAGTCTAGCCTTCACATCTTTGAAAACTAGATTAGCATAACGGTGCTCTAACTTGCGTAATTTTTCACCCATTTTCTTAGAGAAAGAAAGTGCCAAACTTGGATGCTTATGCATAAGCTCTTCAAACTCATCCATTGTGAATGTGCATAGAATCACTTCACTAGAAAGTATTTCTGCAAACTCTTGACTCACTTGAAAATTAGTCAATGGAATTTCTCCAAAGAGATCGCCCGTTAGAATAATGTCTTTAATCATCTCATTACCAAGACCATCGACCTCACTGATTTTAATCTTTCCATTGATTAAAAAGTATAGTCTTTTAGACTCGTCATTCGCGAAATAAATCGTCTGCCCCTTTTTCATTCTTACGAACCTAGAAATGGAACATAGATCATGAATTTGCTCCGTAATTAGGTTAGAGAACAGATCGTAATTTCTTAGATACCAATACTTTACTTCGTTTTGCATGATTTTATAAATTTATTACCAGTTGAAAAATGGCGATGGCGATAACGATCGCTCCGAGCACCTTGTTATAACTTTTCGTTAATCTCAAATAGATGAACTCCCTCTTTCGGGTGGTGAACTCTGCAACCAGTAACTGAAGCAGAAATGCACCCAAAGCTGATCCTACGACAAAAGCGACCTGTACAGGCCACATATCGTTTTCTAGAATAGAGTTAGTTCTGAGATAGGTAATAATAAAAAGCCAAAAGGGATAGAGTTGTGGGTTTAGCAAACCAAAGGTTGCACCAAGCCAAAGCTCATTTCCTTTCTTCTGTGATATACGCTTATGCTCTGAAGCAGTTTTCTGGAGGATCAGGTATATTCCGAAAAGGAATAGAACACCAGTTGTCAAATACTTGAGGTAGTTTTCAAAGCCTTCGTATTGCGATATAAAATTGGAGCTGCCTATAGCAAGTCCGCAATACAATAACTCGGGCAAACTACCACCAAATCCAAAGATGATGGCTGCTTTCTTATTCTTGTGAAGGGCTGTGTGAATAGTTCCTAAGTTCACAGGGCCTAATTGCACCGAACCTGCAAAACTAATTGCCGTGGCAATAATTAAAGCTTCAATGATAGACCAAATCATTTGGCCCACACGGTTTTAACACGACCTCCTAAGTTTTGTTCTTCCGCTTTCACTGAAAAATGACCTCTTAAGAGTCTAACCATTGTCCAAAATGGTGTCACTACCGCTCCATTTTTCATATTCTCAATGCTCACTAAACACGATGCGTTCATACTGATCATTGTGTCCTTATAAGCTCTGAATAAGTTGAACTTAGGATCAAATATATGTCCTGGCTCGGATGTCACTCCATTGAGCTCCATGACCTTGATATTTTTACCAGCATAAAGGTCTTCAAAAGAATTCACCTTTAAATCAAATCGGCCAAAACTAAACCCTTCAATCCCATTGGAGATTTCATCAAATACGCTCACTAATTCTGCATTGATCAAATGTTGACCACTCAAAAACTTAGTTCCTAAACAATGATTACCAATAGGCTGTAAATTTTCGTAAACACCCTTCGCTAATACATCATTCAAATGAGCACCATGCTTCTCTTTCAACGTAGTCAATTGAAGCATCGCCCGCTCATTTTGATTCAAAATTTCAAGTATTGTTGAAATACCATCACCGGTAACCCCTAAAAACTCCTTTTGGACAATTGAAATAATGTCACTTGATCCAGTAATCGGAAGCTTATAATATAAAACACCTAATTCGATGTCATAATCAACAAACTCCTGAATAATGAAATCTTGGTCATTTCGCTTAAGATAATGTGCAAGCTCATATTCATTTTCAATTTTTTCGACTTCAGCACCTCTTTCTCCTACATTAGGCTTTATGATCATTGGAAAAATCAAGCTTGATTGCTGGACCCCACTGATCACTTCAGGCAATGTAGCCGACACTTTGAAAAATAAAGTTTTCGGATGATACTTTGGTTTAATCTTCTCAAGGATATCAATTTTAGATTCCCCAAAAACTCCACCATGAATAATACCTGGATTAGCCGCTGTAAAATAAGTCAGAGACTTTGCTTTAATAGACAAATAGATCCAGTAAGGCGCTAATGGGAGAAAAAACAACCAAAAGGGCCAATATTCATAATAAAAGATTTTCACCAAAAAAAGTGGTAATCTGTGCCTCATAACTCTATTCGAAAGATAATCAACGCCAGAACATAAACTTAGTTTTGTCAAGAATAAGTGTTAACCAACACTTTGTCGTTCTACCGTCCGTAGGACCGTCTTCTATAAGACAATTTGTGTGCCAGACCCAATTTTCACCACCTAATCATATAAATATCAGGTAGTTAAAAAATATATTAGTGGAATATATTAAAATATATTCATGTTATTTCGTGTATTTCTTTTCATATCATGAATATTGGTTCATAAACATATTGAGTACTCTGAGAGATATTTGGCCTATATTTTGACGTCAAATAGATTTTTCAATTATTACTCCCGAAATATCAAGAAAACAACATGAGGTCAGCAATTCTATTTTTTAGCCTAGGTCTATTTTTCTCAATGGCCCTAAATGGCCAAACTGAGAGCGAGCAAATAGGAAACGATGTCATCATTATTCTACTGGATAAATCTGAAATCAAAGGCGAATTAGTCAGCGAAGACGAACGGGAAGTAGTGGTAAATAGTACATCGCTTGGCCTACTAACGTTTCGGCTTACAGAAGTACGCAAAATCATTTATTTGGATAATAAAGGAAGAATGCCAAACCCCAACCCAACAAGATACTTCGTTGGCCAGTCTGCATACACTTTAGACAAAGGAGAGGGCTACTACCAAAACATTTATGGCCTTTTCAACCTAGCCAGCTATGGTATTACAGATCGCTTTAGTGTTTTGGCGGGTACTGAAATCATCTCACTTTTTAGCGGATCACCCATCTTATTTACAAACCTTAAATATGGTTTTCCCATCAGTAATAAATTACAAGGAGCAGTGTCTTTTTCTTATTTAACCTCAGCTGGAGAGTTCGCTGGAGACTTAAACTTAGGTAGCCTAAATGCACTTTTGACCTATGGAAACAAAGAACACAACGTGACATTTGGTACGGGCTATGCACTCGCCAATGGAGACATTAACAATACTGGCTTATTGACAATTGGCGGAATGACTCGACTGACGGGGCGTTTGGCTTTTATAACTGAAAACTACATTCTCACTTCTGAAGATGAAGCCTTACTATCGGGAGGCCTACGCTATATGGCAAAGAAGCTAACGTTTGACTTACTAATCTTCCAAGGAGGCTTTCCTGCTATAGATATTGTACTAAAATTCTAACCTGAAAACCCTCGTTTGATTCCGAGTTTCTTCATTCTAGATTCTAATGTAGTGGGCTTCATTCCAAGAATTTTAGCAGCCCCTTTTTCTCCACTTACTCTCCAAGTGGTTTTCTGAAGTACATGAATTATGTATTTACGCTCAAATTCATGAAGGGACTCCAGTTCAGTACTCACCGATTGCGTAGAAGATTTCGGAATCCAATCGCCCAGCTCCAAGGAGCTACCCGCGCTTAAGATGACCGACCTTTCGATCACGTTTTCTAGTTCTCGAATATTCCCTGGCCAATGATATCCTTGTAAAGAGTTGATAACCCTTTTTGGAATCGACACTATATTCTTCCCGATCTTAGCCGAATAACGATTCACAAAGTGTTTAACAAGTAGAGGAATGTCTTCCTTTCTATCTCTTAAAGGAGTACTATTTATTGGAAAGACATTTAGTCGATAATAAAGGTCGGCCCTGAAGGCTCCGTTCTCTACTTCCTTTTCGAGCACCCTATTGGTCGCAGCGATTACCCGAACGTTTACTTTTTGTGTATAGACACTACCTACTCTTTCAAACTCCCCTTCTTGAAGTACTCTCAAAATTTTTGACTGAAGTTCTAAGGGCAGCTCCCCTATCTCGTCTAAAAAGAGAGTCCCCCTGTCGGCTAGTTCAAAACGTCCAATTTTCTTCGCAACCGCACCAGTAAAAGCACCCTTCTCATGACCAAATAATTCACTTTCAATCAAATTAGCTGGCAAAACAGCACAATTCACTTTCACCAATGGCCGATCGCTCCTCTTGCTTATATTATGAATAGCTCTTGCCAACAGCTCTTTGCCTGTCCCGGATTCTCCAAGAATTAATACCGTGGCATCCGTAATAGCCACTTGCTCGGATGACGAGAGTACCTCCCTAAAGCGCTTGCTCTGAGTGATAATCTCTTGGAAATTGTGCTCAAGCTTAATTTCTTCTTGTAAGTATGTATTCTCAGCCTCAAGCCTGTCTTTTAACCTTTGCACCTCATCTACCGCCTCAAGAAGCTTCTCATTCGCAATTTTTCTTTCAATCTCAACTGCTGCTCGATCTGAAAACAGTTTTAGAATCTCACGCTCTTCGTGTGACAACCTTAACTCTTCCTTGTTGAATATTGCAATATGACCGATACAACCTCCTGACTCGTTGAGAATTGGAATGCCAAAATAACCCTCTATACCTACCTCTTTTACAAACTGATCTTGAACGCCCTCTTGAATAAGCAAAGGATCAGGATTTTCCATAATCAGTTCACAAGGTGTACCCTCAGTATCGTATTCTACATTTTCCTGAAACTGTTTGTCTTTATAGTAAGCAAGAGTTCTCAATCGCGACCGAGAAGCGTCAGTACATTCGGTTATAATTGCCATATGCACATCCAAAGATTTTGCTATGTTTTCAACGAGTGACACAAAAAAATCTGACCCCAAAGTTGCGGCAGTGGCCTGAGATAATGATGTTAATAGTCGCTCCTTTCTTTTTCGTTCCGTAATGTCTAGTACAAAACTCACATTGAAAGCATGTCCTTCAAATTCAATGTGATTGACAAAAATCTCTACTGGAAATTCTGATCCATCTTTCTTGAAATGCGATGATTCTAAACGAATCCTCTTCTCTACCTTCGACTTAACCCAAAATTCAGCGTACGATTTCTCATCAAAATTCGGATTGATATCGAGAATACTAAGGCTCTTGAATTCCTCCGAGCTATATCCATATTGTACCTGAGCAGTCTCATTTGCAAATTTGAGATCACCGGACTCTTCCATCCAAAAAATAGACGCTAGTGCCCGCTCAACTGTAAATTGAGACAAAAGGCTATAATCGGGTAGTAAATGTTCTTCAATCATTTCTCACGAAATATCGTAGTTTTATTTTAAACATTATCATTCCTAGTATTAGTAATGAAATGTCAGCAATACGCTCTTGTTCGACATCTTTAAGATCATCTAATACGTAGATATGCCTATACTTGTAAAACTCTTGGTATGAAAAGCACCTTAACCCTCTTTACAATTATTCTATTTGGCTTTGCTGGCGGCCACATTTCAATGGCTCAGAGTAGTGGCTATGATTTGAAGCATTACAACCTAAATAAAGGGCTAGCCTTACAGGGATATGATCCTGTGGCCTACTTTACTGAAAACAAAGCAGCTGAAGGATCAGAGAACATTACTCACACTTTGGAGGGCGTGACCTACTATTTTAAATCAGCTAAAAATCGCCAGCTATTTATTAAGAATCCACAAAAATATGCGCCTCAGTACGGAGGTTATTGCGCTTATGCAATGGCTGATGGAGATAAAGTCAAAATAGACCCAGAGACATTTAAAATCATTGAGGGCAAGTTATTCCTTTACTATAATTTCAGATTTACAAACACACTAAAATCCTGGGACAAGGATCAAATCAACCTTTTGCCCAAAGCAAATGCTGCATGGGCAAAAATAGTATCAGGTAGATGATACCAATTCTCGGTTTTACTCTCAAAAAAATTTACTAAAACGTGTTAAAAGAAAAAGGCGCAATGACGCCTTTTTCTAAATCTCAATATTTAAATTTCTATTACAAATCGAATTTGATGCCTTGTGCCAAAGGAAGTTCAGTCGTATAGTTCAACGTATTAGTCTGTCTTCTCATGTATGCTTTCCATGCATCAGAGCCAGACTCTCTACCCCCACCGGTTTCTTTCTCTCCACCGAATGCGCCACCAATTTCTGCACCAGAAGTACCAATATTTACATTGGCAATACCACAATCAGACCCTGCTGCAGAAAGGAACTGATGCGCTTCTTGGATATTGTTCGTCATAATGGCTGATGACAACCCTTGAACGACACCATTCTGCATTGCGATAGCACCATTCACATCTCCGCTATATTTTAATAAGTATAGAATTGGAGCGAATGTCTCATCCTGAACAATTTGATATTCATTCTTAGCTTCGATGATACAAGGTCGAACATAACAACCACTCTCATACCCTTCACCTTCTAGTACGCCACCTTCTATCAAAACATTACCACCTTCAGACTTAGCCTTCTCAATAGCAGCTATGTAGTTGGCCGCAGCATCCGTATCAATTAGTGGCCCAACATGGTTGTTCTCATCTAAAGGATTACCAATTCTCAACTGTGAGTAGGCACTCGTCAAAGCATTTTTGACTGTTTCGTAGATAGACTCATGGATAATAAGCCTCCTTGTAGAAGTACATCTTTGACCTGCTGTACCAACGGCACCGAAGACACTACCAATTACTGTTATTTTAAGATCAGCCTCTGGTGTAATGATCATGGCATTATTTCCACCTAACTCAAGAATAGATTTACCTAAACGTCCTGCAACAGCCTGAGCAACAATTTTACCCATACGGATAGATCCAGTTGCTGAAACTAGAGGCACACGAGGATCTGAAGTCATCATCTCACCTACTTTATAGTCTCCATTTATCATACATGAAATACCTTCAGGTAGATTATTTTCTTTTAATACCTCAGCAATAATATTCTGACAAGCAACACCACACAAAGGTGTTTTTTCAGATGGTTTCCAAACACAAGTGTCCCCACAGATCCAAGCCAAGGCTGTATTCCAAGCCCACACCGCTACAGGAAAATTGAATGCAGAAATGATACCTACAATACCCAATGGATGCCATTGCTCTTGCATATGGTGACCAGGACGCTCTGATTTGATTGTCAGACCATGTAATTGACGCGAAAGTCCAACTGCAAAGTCACAGATGTCAATCATCTCTTGAACCTCACCCAAGCCTTCTTGATAAGACTTACCCATTTCGTAAGAAACAATTCTGCCTAAATCATTTTTGTATAGTCTTAGCTTTTGCCCGAACTGACGAACGATTTCACCGCGTAAAGGAGCTGGTGTATCTCTCCATTCTTTGAAAACACCTTGTGAAGTTTTTATGATCGCTTCATACTCTTCACGTGTTGTAGCTGTCACCGAACCAATCAACTGCCCATCAACTGGTGAATAAGACGAAATAGATTCGCCTCCACCCATTGAGTTCAGACCTGTTGAAGATCCGTTATTACTTGCCTTTACACCAAGTTTTTGAAGTGCATCTGTGATGCCAAAATCCTGCTGAATTCCCATTTCCTAGTAGTTTTTGTTTACAGTTCATAGTTACGGGAATTTTGCCTTAGGAGCAAAGTCCTAGCGTACAATTGCTTGGACATAAAAAAACCCCGACAGGTCGAGGTTAGTTTTATCTAGCTTTACGCTTACCAGTCTATCTTAAAATACTCTTTTTCTCCATCGGGGTATTTACCCATCACATAGAAATCTCGTTTCTTAGTATCAAGTAGCGATTGAAATTCTTCTAAGGTCTCGACATCTTGATCACCTACCTTGGTTATTACGAAACCGTCTTTAAGCCCAGCTTCTTTCCAAGCTCCTTCTGCTAATTCTATCAACTGAACTCCACCCTCAACTTTAAGTCGATATTTTAGGTTATCCGTAAGATCAGCAAAAATTGCACCCTCAATCTTATACGTAAACTTTATTTCATCTGGATTCCTAACAAGGTCTTCTTCTCTTTTTCTAAGGGTCAGTGAGGCTTCTTTAACATCACCACCTCTTTTATATTTGACAGATATTAAATCCCCTGGGCGTTTTCTCGCAACAAACTCCTGCAATTCGCTTGTAGTTTTTATTAATCGATCATCAATTCCAACAATGACATCATCATTTTTTAAGCCTGCCTTATCAGCAGCACTTCCTGGGTTAACCCCTTGGATATGCACACCTGAAAGCTCATCAGTATATCTACCATCTGCATCACGGATTTCTACACCCAGCAATCCACGTTGTACCTCACCAAATTCTAAAAGATCATCCATTACCTTCTTAACAAGAATGGAAGGAACAGCGAATGAATAACCACTAAAGGTTCCTGTCGTAGTTGCAATAGCCGTATTGATGCCAATTAGATCACCATCTAAGTTTACTAATGCACCTCCACTATTACCACGATTTACTACGGCATCCGTCTGAATGAAAGACTCGATTCCATATCGATTCTGTGTTCCGCTAATCAAATTGATATTTCTAGCCTTGGCACTGACTATTCCAGCTGTGACTGTATTGTTCAAGTCAAAAGGATTACCAACAGCTAGCACCCATTCTCCTATCTCCACTTGATCAGAGTCTCCAAAATCTACAAAAGGAAGGTCACCCGCTTTAATCTTTATTAGGGCCAAATCGGTATCTGGGTCTGTACCAATCAATTCGGCACCCAACCTTCTATTGTCATCTAGTCTAACCTCAAGCTCATCAGCATCTTCTACAACATGATAATTTGTAACGATGTAACCGTCATTTGAAATGATAACCCCTGAACCTGTTGATTGCCTAACTCTTCTTTCTCGTCCGAATAATTTCGACCATCTACCTGACCGGGATGAAGGGGCAGATGTATTAGTAATGTGTACAACTGCTGGTACGGCAGAGCGAGAAGCCTTGATAAAGTTAATCCCCTCGGGAACAACATAGTTTCTAGGCGACTCATCAATCTCAGCTAGTGACGTTGACAAAGAAGTGGTTTGATCGAAATCACTCGATCCACTCGATGTACCTACTCCCAAAAGACTTATACCCAACAACACAATCAACCCACCCAGGAGGGATGAAGCCAATACACCTAAAAAAAACTGTTTCTTTGAAATCATAGCAACAAGTTAGAACCCACGAAAATCCTAACGCATTAATAACACTAGGTGTTCTAATTTATTGAAAATAGACTTGTATTTAACCGGATTTAACAAAAAAATAGGGCTGCCACTCCTGACAGCCCCTTAATCAACCTCAACAACACTAACCTACTTCACGGTTATTTTTGACACTAATTTTTTGGTTTCATCCTTTGGTATAACTACACAGAGAATACCATTCTCATAGGATGCTTCAATCTTATCCTCCACAACACTATCAGGTAACTGAAAAGCCTTTTTAAAGGTTCCATACTGAGTTTGTACTGAATAAAAGTTCTTTTCTTGATTATCCTTATCGAATTTTCTCTCTCCACTTATGGTCAAAAGACCATCTTTTAGATCGATACTAATATCTTTCTTATTCAACCCTGGCACAGCCACTTGAATTTCAAATGCCCTGTCTGTTTCAGCAACGTCCGCTCTTGGTGTAAATGCTGACTTACTTTCTTCCAAAGACTCGTTCATAAAACGATCAACAAATCTGTCTATTGTAGCCGGTACAAACCAATCTGAGTTTTTTCTTACTGTGTTCATATTTCTTGTTTTATGTTTAATAAACCTCTTTCACTTTATTATTCAAAACTGTACCAATTCAAAACTTGGATCATTTTAATGTCATTATGGCTTAATTATAAGCAATAAATCATAATACCAAGACATAATGGCGCATTTCTTAAAGGAAATTAGATATGAGATCAGTTGTCGATTCCCTATTTTAGCTCAACTTTTTATACTCAATGGCTTTAAACAGAAAGCATTTACTCAAAGCATTCGGTCCAGGAATTTTATTTGCTAGTACCTGTATTGGCGTTTCTCATTTAGTCCAATCAACTCGGGCTGGTGCAGATTTTGGTTATGGCCTCATACTTTTCATTGTTGCCGCCTTGGTGTTCAAATATCCATTCTTTGAATTTGGTTCGCGATATGCCGCTGCCACTAAAAAGAGTCTTTTAGAAGGATACTTAGCCGAAGGAAAATGGGTGCTATGGGTATACTTTATCCTGAGCCTCGGGTCCATGTTCACTGTTACGGCTGCGGTCACTTTTGTAACTGCCGGCATGCTGAACAATTTAACAGGCCTCACTATCGATCCTGCATTTGTATCTGGAGGCATCTTACTGTTTTGTGTACTTATACTCGCAGTAGGTAAATACGGGCTACTGGATTCATTGTTAAAAATTGTAGGTACTGTTTTATTAGTCTCTACACTAGTGGCATTTATTGCTGCAATAGCAAAAGGACGGGCCACACCAATCGAAGGATTTATCCCAAAGGAGCTAACAGAAAGGAACAGCCTTATTTTCGTTATTGCCCTGATGGGCTGGATGCCAACCGCAGTAGACCTATCCACATGGAATAGTCTCTGGGCGATTGAACGAATGAAACAAACTGGTTACAGACCTAAGCTGAACGAGGTCCTTTTTGATTTCAAGTTTGGGTATGGGGTAACGGCAATATTAGCCATCTGTTTTTTGACGCTTGGTGCCAATGTGATGTACGGAACGGGTGTAGAACTATCAGGCAACTCTACGATCTTTGCCGATCAGGTGGTAACGCTCTTTACTGATGCACTGGGCGGGTGGTCTTACCTTATCATTGCGACCGCAGCCTTCAGTACGATGTTTAGCACGACTATCACAGTGGTAGATGGATTTGGACGAGCCATGGGAGAAACCGTTAGACTACTTTTTTTTAAAGATGCCAATGCCCGAACTACCTACAACTGGATGATGATTACAGTCGCAGTCATTTCCTTCATCTTTATTTTAGTGCTTTCCTCCAACTTAAAAGACTTGGTTGATCTTGCGACTACACTATCTTTTGTGATTGCCCCAGTCATCGCATTCATCAATTATAAGGTAATCATGTCAAATAAAATTGACGCAGCATATAGACCTAAACCATGGCTTAAAAACCTTGCTATTGCGGGCTTAATCTTCTTAACAGTATTCGCGTTGATCTACATTGCGGTCTACTTCAATATGGTGAACTTAAATTTTTAGTGAAAATCTACAAAAGCGTTTGGTTTATTTTCAACCAACCACTAATATTGCACTCCGATTCGCAGACGAGTGAATCAAATTCCTCTTAACTCTCGAAAGAAAGCGTAGAGGTTTTAGCAAATTCATTCCTCCTTAGCTCAGCTGGTTAGAGCATCTGACTGTTAATCAGAGGGTCCTTGGTTCGAGTCCAAGAGGAGGAGCTTAATTTAGAAGGGTCAGCAGCTATGTTGATCCTTTTTTTGTTTGCCATGAACCACACAACCTACGTCCTATATTCTTCAAAATTAGATCGATACTACATCGGTTATTCCTCCTCTTTCGTTGACCGTTTCCAATACCACAATGACCCAACAAGAAATCGTATCTGGACAAAAAGAGGAATGCCATGGGAAATTTACTTCACTATTGATGGTCTTGATAAAACCAAAGCTAGAAAGCTGGAGATTCATTTAAAGAAAATGAAGTCAAGAGAATATATAGAAAAATTAAAAGACAACCCTGAAAGTATCGAGGAACTAAAGGCTCTGTTGGCTTAAAGCATCTGATCCCGATAAATCGGGAAGGGTCCTTGGTTCGAGTCCAAGAGGAGGAGCGAAAAAAGAGAAGGTCAGCAAATTGCTGACCTTTTTTTATGTCTTGTCTGAATTAACTTGACTTTTCTTTAAATGTGAGTTAATCCTTATCGCTAAAAGAAGGATTAAATAAATCCATGGGCCTCCATGAAGCACTAGATCGAAGTAGTCCATAGGCTCCATTCCCGATGCTCCCCCTAAAACCCATCTAACTTTACCGACTAAATGCGGCTCAGGCATAAAGGGGGCTAAACCCAATGTTAGGCTCAAGATGAGCGCCAATCGAATCCTATTGTTATCGGATTTCATAAAAGTCATTTATTATGATCTTGCTTACTTTTAAGCAGCACTGAATCTATTCCAAGCAGAAATACCACCATTCAAATTATAAAGGTTTTCAAAGCCCAAGTCCCCCATTGCTTTACAGGCATTACCGCTTCGGTTACCACTTCTGCAGTATACCAAATAGGTTTTTGCTTTATCTAATTTGGCAACCTTCTGTTGAAAAGAAGGATCAAAAAAGTTAATCATCTTATGTCCAGGAACAGCACCATCATTTAGTTCTTCAGGAGTCCTTACATCTATGACAACACTATTTTTTTCCTTCATTAATTCAGCAAACCGAGCTGCATCAACATCTTCGTATTTCTTATTCGTTTTAAATATTCCAAACATAACTATTGTACAATTAAGTAGATAAATGGGGCTTTTATCACCCCATATTTTCAACATTATTTAATGATTAAATTAATTCTTTCATCGCAAGGTAAAAGTCAACCTTCTCTATGGTGTCATCCGCCAAACGCTGTTCCATCTCTTCGAGTGTTTTCGGTGGAGGCACAATTACTTTATCCCCCTTCTTCCAATCTAAAGGCATTGCTACTTTAAATTTATCAGATGTTTGTAAAGCCTCTAGGACTCTTAAGATCTCATCCATATTTCTACCCACGTTAAGCGGATAGTACATAATCAACCTTACTTTCTTAATAGGATCAATGAAAAACACCGCTCTTACCGCAGCAGTCTCACTTTCATTCGGCTGAAGCATTCCATACAATTTGGAAACCTTCATATCGAGGTCCGCGATGATTGGAAAGTCAAAATAAACACCTGTGTTATTTCTCACATTATTCACCCATCCAAGATGGGCATGAATACTATCTATACTTAAACCTAGAAGCTCTGTGTTAAGCGCTTCAAATTCAGGCTTCCTCAATGCAAACCCACTCATCTCAGTAGTACAAACGGGTGTAAAGTCTGCAGGATGTGAAAACATCACTACCCATTTATCTTTGGCAAAATCTGAAAACTTAATTTTTCCTTTGGTTGTTACGGCTTCAAAATCTGGCGCTGTATCCCCTATCCTTGGCATTTGCATCACACCGCCTTCCATTACATTTTCCATATCCTTATTGCTTTATTCTGATGCTAACTAACACCAGATAAAAAGATCAAATGGTAACAAATGTTACCTTCATAATTAAGGAAGGTGTTTTGATCAAATACTTTTTACAGACTTTCGTTAACTTCACATCATGAAAAGATTCGTTCTGCTCATATGCCTAGTTTTTGGTTTATCTTCCTGCGGAGGATTGGATCAAGTATTTGCTCCTGCAAAACAAAAAAAAGATCCAACTAAGCCCAATATCACGCTTGATGGTGATAAGCTTGATAGTGCTGATACTATTCCTGATGCTGATTTGAAAGAGAAAAAGAATTTCTACTATGGCGAAAAAACCAAGAAAGCCTTCACCCGTAAAGATGGACGTACCTCTATAACCTTTGAGTTATTTAACATCCTTAAAGAGCCGGTGAAAGTTGACAACTATGTAAGACAAATCTACTATCACGACAGTCAGAAAGGAGAAGTAGTTGCCGTAACAGGTAGAGGCCAAACATTAGAGAGAGTGCTTCACGGACCCTATAAGAAGACTATTAATGAGAATGTGGTTGAAGAAGGCATGTACCGCTATGGCGCTAAGCATGAAACTTGGATGTACCAGAAAACGGATTCGACACTCTACGATAAAAGGCATTACACCAAGGGATGGTATAGAGATTCGGAAATTGTTTACTATGACGAAGATCAAAAAACTAAAATCAAAGAAGTAATCCCTTACCAATATGGCAAGAAAGAAGGAGAGTACTACCTATTCTTTCCAAGCGGAAACATTGCAGTAAGAGGGAGATATGAGTTTGATAAAAAAGTGGGTGTCTGGGAAGAGTTTCACAACTTCCCTCGCGTAGTAAGAATTAAAAAGGAAATACAATACCCGCCTGAGTTTCACCTCAAAAACTTCAATGCCTATGTTCGGAAAGAGTGGAACAGAAACTCCACCCCAACCTATATAGCACCAACAAAAAATCAATAAAACGCATCCTTAAGATGTAATATCTCTTCTTCTGATTGATTACTGATGATCGCCACAATATCAAAACGGAGGTCACCAGACCAGTCCACCTCCAACATATATTGTTCAGCTGCTCTTATGATTGCTGCCTTCTGAGTTTCAGAAACGAATGACTCCGGCTGGCCGAATATTCGGCTGCTACGCGTTTTCACTTCAACAAAAATCAAAAGCCCATCTTTCTGACAAATCAAATCAACTTCAGACTTCTTAAAGCGGTAGTTTTTTTCAACAACTCGATACCCTTGCCTTACAAGGTATTCGGCTGCTAAATTTTCTCCTTTTCTACCAAACGTTTGCATGGATATGAATGTGACGATCCTTAATTTAGGCATTAATTTCTGCTAACTTCGACTCCTCGAATTTTCAATATAAATATGCTCAAATCCATTAACCCGACTCAGACCAATAGCTGGCAAAAACTTCAGACTCATTTCAACACAATGAGTTCAGTTCAAATGAAGCAGCTTTTTGATGCTGACCCTGAAAGATTCGATAAGTTTTCTGCTCAATTCAACGATATACTTATTGACTTTTCTAAGAACATTATCACTCATGAAACCATTGACTTACTTGTTTCATTAGCGGAGGAATGTGCATTAAAAGAAGCCATTCAAAGCAAGTTTAATGGCCAACCCATCAATGCCACTGAAGGGCGTGCGGTATTGCACACTGCACTTAGAAACAAATCGGATAGACCGATCATGGTTGATGGAAAAGACGTGATGCCAGATGTCAGAGCAGCCTTAGCGAAAATGAAAATCTTTGCGGATAAAGTGACCTTTGGTAATTGGTTTGGATATTCGGGAAAGCCCATCAAAAACATTGTAAATATTGGCATAGGTGGCTCAGACCTAGGGCCTGTCATGGTGACGGAAGCCTTAACCCCTTATGCGACACATGGCATTGAAACACATTTCGTTTCCAATGTAGATGGCTCACATATCTCAGAAGTTCTAAAAAAGGTAAATGCTGAAGAAACGCTCTTTATGATCGCTTCGAAGACTTTTACCACACAAGAAACTATGACCAATGCGCATACGGCTCGTACATGGTTTTTAGATCAAGGTGCGTCAAAAAGTGATATAGCGAAACACTTTGTGGCACTATCAACAAATGCGCATTCTGTTAGTGAATTCGGCATTGATACGGCCAATATGTTTGAGTTTTGGGACTGGGTAGGCGGACGTTATTCATTATGGTCTTCTATCGGTTTATCCATAGCCTGCACAATTGGCTTTGACAATTTTGACGAATTACTAGCTGGTGCTTTTGAGATGGATGAACATTTCAAAAACGAAGTATTCGATCAGAACATCCCTGTGATCTTAGCCTTAATCGGGTTATGGTATGGAAACTTTTATGGTAGTGAATCTGAAGCGATTTTACCTTACGATCAATACATGCATCGTTTTGCAGCATACTTTCAACAAGGTAATATGGAAAGTAATGGAAAGTCGATTGGTCGCGATGGAAAACCAGTCAACTACCAAACTGGGCCTATCGTTTGGGGCGAACCAGGAACGAATGGTCAGCACGCCTTTTACCAGCTTATTCACCAAGGGACAAAATTAATTCCATGCGATTTTATGGCGCCAGCTCAAAGTCATAACACATTGGGTGATCACCATCCAAAATTGCTTTCAAACTTCTTCGCACAAACAGAAGCGTTGATGACAGGAAAGTCTAAGGTAGAGGTTGTCAAAGAGCTTGAGCAGCAGGGTAAGTCAAAAGAAGAAATTGAAGAATTGGCTCCATTCAAAGTTTTTGAAGGAAATAGACCTACTAACAGTATCCTATTTGAAAAACTTACCCCAAGAGTTCTAGGTAGCTTGATCGCTATGTACGAACATAAAATCTTTGTTCAAGGTGTGATTTGGAACATCTATAGCTTCGATCAATGGGGAGTAGAACTCGGTAAAGTACTAGCGAAGCAAATCTTACCAGAATTATCAGGAAATGAGAAAGTTAGTAGCCATGACAGCTCAACAAATGGACTCATCAATACATATAAGAAAATGAGAACCTCATGAGCCAAAAGAGCTACCTATACCCGCTGAAATTCGAAACGATTTTTAAAGAGAAGATCTGGGGAGGAACAAAAATCAGAGACATTCTAAATAAGGACTTTTCTCCATTAAAAAACTGTGGTGAAACATGGGAGATTTCTGGTGTCCCCGGAAACCTAAGTAAAGTCTCTGAGGGAAATTTAAAAGGCCGTACACTACCTGATCTTATCTCTGAATATAAAGAGGACCTTGTGGGTTCTAAAGTATATGCACAGTACGGAAATGAATTCCCTCTCTTGGTTAAGTTTATCGATGCTGCCGAGGACCTTTCGATTCAAGTTCATCCAAATGATAAATTGGCAAAGGCAAGACATAACTCATTAGGAAAAAGCGAGATGTGGTATGTATTTCAAGCAGATGAGGGCTCTAAGTTGATTAGTGGCTTTAATAAAGACACCAATCAGCAAGAATATATTGAGCACCTCAAGAGTGGTAGGCTGACCGATTTACTCAATTACGAAGACGTCAAAAGTGGTGATTGTTTCTATTTACCTGCTGGTAGAGTACATACTATCGGTAAAGGGCTTCTACTAGCAGAAATTCAGCAGTCGTCAGACGTAACCTATCGTATTTACGATTTTGATCGTACTGACGATGAGGGCAACAAGCGCGAACTCCATACAGAGGAAGCGCTTGCAGCGCTAGACTATCAAACCCATGCTGACTACAAAACAAAGTATACACCTTGCCTAAATGAGTCTGTCCCTTTGGTGAAGTCTCAATACTTTCAAACTAACCTCTTAGACTACACTACTGGTATTATTCGAGAGCATTATGAATCAGACTCTTTTATCATATACACCTGCCTAGAAGGTGAAGCAGAAATCGTTACTCAGGGGCATAGTACAAAAATATGTATGGGAAATGCTGTTTTAGTGCCTCGAAAATTCCCAGAAGTACACATACGGGCTAAATCTGGTTTCAAAATGTTGGAAACATACATGCCTTAATCTACTTTTGTGCTATGGCTGGAAAGAAGAATATGAAGAACTTCTCGGCCACGTTCTTAAATACTAAAGACAATAGCGTGGTCAAGAAAGAGTTTCTGGCGCGTAATCACACTTCTGCTCAACGAAAAGCTAACAGACAAATAACGAAGTACGTTCGTGTTTTGAATGTCGAAGCCGTTGGAGATCAGGAGAAACTGGCCTAATTTAGCGTGTATATGTGGCCCAGTGAGCGCGAAAGACATGAGTATTCATATCAATAAGACAGTTGAAGTAATAAATCTAGGTACTGATGACTACAAGTGTGTGTGGGATTATCAGGAAGCTATATTCAAAAAAACGGTTGATCTCAAGATCTATAACCGCAGAACTGAGTACGCGAAAGATGAAATTACTACCGACAACTATCTTATTTTTTGTGAACATCCCCATGTATTTACTCTAGGGAAAAGTGGTTCCATTGAAAATTTGCTCCTTGACGATCAAGGACTGAAGGATCATAATGCCCAATTTTATCGAATTAATAGAGGCGGTGATATCACTTATCACGGTCCAGGCCAACTTGTGGCCTATCCAATCTTAGATCTTGACAACTTTTTTACTGATATCCATAAATATTTGCGCTACCTAGAAGAGGCCGTAATTATGACATTAGCCGATTTTGGTCTGTCTGCGGGAAGAGTTGATGGATTAACTGGTGTCTGGATTGATTTTGAAGAAGGTGCAAAAGACCCAAGGAAAATTTGTGCAATGGGAGTAAAGTCAAGTCGATGGGTAACGATGCATGGCTTAGCGCTAAACGTAAATACAGACCTCTCCTACTTTGGACACATAGTTCCTTGTGGAATAGATGACAAGGCAGTTACATCAATGAACAAAGAACTCGGAAAGCACGTAGACATGTCTGAAGTTCAAGAAAGACTAACGCATCACATTGCTGAAGTCTTCGAAATGGACATTACCAAATCCGATGCACTCTAAGAAACTCTACTCTTACATCCTGCCACTATTTTTTCTAATCGCTATCGTTAGTGCGTTCGGCCTAAGAGATCAAATCGTAAACAACCACTCCATTCATATCAGCTACCATGATAAACATAGAGGTGTTTGTTGGGTAGGCGGCCGTGGCCTAGTTGATTCAACGATGCTTCTAGCCTTAGCCGAAAATAACATCAACTGGATATCTCAAACACCATTTGGCTGGCAAAGTGGTTACAATAACCCTCAAATCGGAAATAATATTGGCAATGATAAAGCATGGTGGGGAGAAAGAGACGAAGGCCTCAAGTCCACTACTCGCATGGCCCGAAAACACGGGATAAAGACTATTATGAAACCTCACATTTGGCTTCGCGATATTGAAGGGAAATGGCGAGGAGAGATCTCTATGAACTCTGAGGAGGACTGGAAAAAATGGTTTGCTGATTATGAAAAATTCATTCTACACTATGCCAGACTAGCAGAAGCAGAAAAAATGGAGATGCTGTGCATCGGTACTGAACTACATAAAACCTGTATCGAAAGAGAGCAGGATTGGAGAAAACTCATTGCGAAGATCAGAGCAGTATATTCGGGTGAATTGACATATGCCGCTAACTTTTCGGAGGAGTTTGAAGAGGTTGCCTTTTGGGACGAATTAGACTACATAGGCGTGCAAGCCTACTTTCCTGTAGCAACTAGCGAAAACCCTACATTGGAAGAAGCAAGACAAGGCTGGCAGCCACACCTAGAAAAGTTAGAAGCTTTTTCGAAAAAATACCAGAAACCAATTCTGTTTACTGAAGCTGGCTACAAGAGCACCAAAAATGCTGGAATTGAGCCATGGGTTTGGCCACAAAGACTGAGCGAAGAAGAACGCCAAGATGTTTACTCCGAAAAAACTCAAGCTACGCTTTATGAAGCCATGTTCCGTGAGGTATTCGATCAACCTTACATTGCTGGAATCCATCTTTGGAAATGGTACCCTTCACAGGGAAGAAGGTCACAAAACACTTCGGAGAGACAAAGACAATTTTACAATATTGACTTCACTCCCCAGGGTAAATTAGCTGAGAAAGTCATGTCAGAATGGTTTGCTAAATACAATCAATAACGTTTCAATTTCTATTTTTGTAGTATGAAGAAGGACATTCAAATGCCTAAGGTTACTGGTGTGAAACTGTGCATCGGAAAGAGTACAAATGAACTAGGAGAAAGTGAGTGGTATGTCTACTTAATCAACAAGAACCTAATTGAGTTGACCAATGTCATGATTGTATCCAAGGGCTACGAAAGCGATGACAAGGATGCTCGCCAAACTTCAAAGTTAAGGCACATGATTAAACAGGTGGCACCACAAAGCGCAGCAAAGGTAGAGGCAATTAGCCCTGAGGTATTCTCCTTTTACAACGAGTTTTGGGTGAGCTATTATATCATTAATGAACTGTTCGACAAGAAGTTCATCGTTGGACCTTTTCAAGAATTTGAACTCGAGACAATAGAAGAAATTGACCTAGAAGGCCGTTTAGCAACTTGACTTCATGTGATTGTTCTCATATATTGTGTAAACACACATGAAAGACATACACAATATCTTGTTTCTAGACATAGAAACTGTACCCGTATATCAGAGTTTTGATGAACTCCCAGATCGTTTTCAATCCCTTTGGATTAAGAAAGCAAAATTTCTGAGAGGCACGGATGACCGAACACCCCAAGAGCTTTACGAAAGGGCAGGAATCTATGCAGAATTTGGAAAAATTGTCACCATAGCTGTTGGCTATTTTGTACCTCAAGAAACTGAGGTGTTAAACTTCAGGATCAAAGCTTTCGCTAACCACGATGAAAAGGCTTTACTTAAAGATTTTTCAGTATTATTGAACGAGCATTTTAACACTAAGAAAGTTCGATTATGTGCGCACAACGGAAAGGAATTTGACTTTCCATATATAGGAAGACGAATGCTAATCAATCAATTACCAATACCTGAACCCTTAAACTTAAGCGGTAAAAAACCTTGGGAAGTCCCACATATCGATACCATGGAGTTATGGAAATTTGGTGACTATAAGCACTTTACCTCCTTAGACCTTTTGGCAGCACTTTTTGATGTTGAAAGTAGTAAGGACGACATTGACGGAAGTCAGGTCTATAAGGTTTACTATCAAGAAAATAATTTAGAAAGGATTGCAAAATACTGCAAAAGAGACGTGATGGTACTGGCTCAAGTGTTCATGCGATTGAATCAAATGCCCTTGATGACAAAAGATGAAATCACCATCCTTTAAAGTGCTCGTGTATAGACGATTTACTCTTTTTTATTTCTAATTTTAAACTAACTCGACACCTCCTTTAATGGCTAAAAAGCGAAAACCTCAACATAAAAGAAAATCAAATAACCAAGCTGGTGGCAGCCCAAAAAGAGTAGAGCCTCTTATTGTCGATTTCCTTGGGCAAAACCCTGGGAGAGGTTATCAAATCAAACAAATATTAAAAGGACTTGGCGTTAGAGATGTCAAGTCAAAAAAACTCGTTACCGATGCAATCTTCAGACTAGAAGACATCGGTAGCATTAAAAAACTGCGCAACGGCTCATTCGCGATGGACGCGACAGACATTAAGACTATGACAGGAGTTGTAGATAATGTAAACGCCCGCTTTGGTTACGTCACCCTAGATGATATTGAAGAAACCGAAGACATCTTCATCTCTGTCAATGATCTAAATGGTGCCTTAGATGATGATAAGGTAAAAATTACGCTTAAGTCAAGTCGACATGGCAAACATCGAGAAGGTAGAGTTGTAGAGGTTCTAGAAAGAAACAGACAAGAGTTTGTTGGAAGACTGGAAATGTCGACCAGATATGGTTTTGTCATTCCAGATTTTAGAAAGATGTTTCATGACATCTTCGTTCGCTTCGAAGACTTAAATGGGGCCAAGCACAACGATAAAGTAATTGTTAAAATCACTGAGTGGCCTGAGAGAGATAAAAAGCCAGAAGGCATAGTTACTCGAGTATTAGGGAAAGCAGGCGAACATAATGCAGAAATTCATTCAATCATTGCAGAGTTCGGTTTACCGCTAGAATTCCCTGAAGGCATTGAAGCAGAAGCTGAAACCATTTCAGACAAAATCACCGATAAGGAAATAGCTAAGCGCAGAGACTTTAGAGAGATCACCACGTTTACCATCGATCCATTTGATGCAAAGGACTTTGATGATGCCTTATCCATAAAACATTTACCTAACGGCAATACAGAGGTAGGGGTCCACATTGCTGATGTTACACACTACGTAGCATTGAATACAGTATTAGAGACAGAGGCCGTAGAAAGAGCCACCTCAGTGTACTTGGTTGATCGAACCATACCTATGTTACCCGAAAGACTCTCTAATGGACTGTGCTCATTAAGGCCTGAGGAAGAAAAACTTACTTTTTCAGCAGTTTTTGAATTGGATGATAATGGTGATATCATAAAAGAATGGTTCGGAAGAACTATCATCTATTCAGATAGAAGATTTAGCTACGAAGATGCGCAAGAAAGACTTGAGTCAGGCGAAGGTGATTTTCATAAGGAAATAAAAGAAATGGATGTCCTGGCGAAGAAATTACGTCAGAAACGATTCGATAACGGAGCTGTCAACTTTGAATCCGTAGAAGTGAAATTCCAACTTGATGAAAAAGGAAAGCCGCTCGGAGTAATTCCAAAAGAACGTAAAGATGCGCACATGCTCATCGAGGAGTTCATGTTAATGGCTAACAAGCGCGTAGCTGAGTTCATTTATCATAAAGCGAAACAGGCCAACCCACTGACTTTCGTGTACAGGTCTCATGACAATCCTGATCCTGAAAGGCTCGATACATTTGCCAATTTCGCCAAGCGTTTTGGACACCAAATGGACTTTGAAAAGAAAGGCATCTCCAAATCACTCAACGGACTAATAGGTGAGATTGAGGGAAAACCTGAACAAAACGTTTTGCAACAATTGGCCATTAGAACCATGGCAAAAGCAAAATATACAACAGACCCAAAAGGACATTTTGGGCTTGCATTTCCACATTATACACACTTCACCTCTCCTATCAGAAGATATCCAGATATGATGGTGCACCGACTGCTACAGCACTATCTCGATGGTGGTAAGTCAGTGGACAAGGAGGCGTATGAAGAACTATGTGTTCATGCCTCAGACCGTGAGAAACGCGCAGCCAATGCTGAAAGAGCTTCGATTAAATACAAACAAGTTGAGTTCATGTCTTTGGTTGAGAAGAAAGACTTCGATGGTATTGTCAGTGGCGTAACAGAGTGGGGAATCTTTGTTGAGATTACAGAAACCAAGTGTGAAGGAATGATCCGAATTTCCGATATGGATGACGATTATTACGAATTTGATGAACAAAACTACCGAGTGATTGGTAAAAGAAATAAACGAATGATAAGCCTAGGTGATAAAGTCAGCGTTAGGGTAAAATCTACCGACATTGACAGGCGAACCATTGATCTAATTTTTGTAAATAATGACTAATAACCTTCAGGGGCTCGTCAACCAAATCAATAAGCGACTCGAAGAATTACAATACGGAACTGAACCCAACGAGCTTTACGATCCCATTAGATATATAATGTCTTTGGGTGGCAAAAGACTTAGGCCTGTGCTAGTCCTATTAGCCTACAGGCTATTCAAAGACGATCATGAACAAATTCTTGACCAAGCGATTGCTGTAGAGGTTTTTCACAACTTTACATTAATGCACGATGACATCATGGATGATGCACCGCTGAGAAGGGGGCAAGAAACTGTGCATGAAAAATGGAACCAGAGCACTGCCATTCTTTCTGGAGATGTGATGATGGTAAAGGCCTATGATATGTTATTAGAGGCAAATGTTGATCTCAAACAAATCATCAAAGACTTCAATGCTTGTGCTGCCGGAGTATGCGAAGGTCAACAGCTTGATATGAACTTCGAAGACTTACCAACAGTATCGGAGGATCAATACGTTAATATGATCAGGCTAAAGACTGCTGTCTTATTAGGCTATAGTCTAAAGCTAGGTGCTCTGTTAGCCAATGCGACTGAAGCTGAAGCCAACTCACTCTATGAATTTGGCATGGACATAGGAATCGGATTCCAGCTTAAAGACGACCTCTTAGACGTCTATGCCGACCAAGCGAAGTTTGGGAAGCAGGTAGGCGGAGATATTATCTCGAATAAAAAGACTTTCTTACTCCTCAAGGCATTAGAGCTCGCCAATTCAGAACAATCCAGCCAACTGAATGATTGGATTGAAAAGAAGGACTTCGACTCTAAAGAAAAAGTCGAAGCAGTTAAGGGCATCTACAATGAAATAGGTATTCATGAACTCACTATGGAGAAAATGAATGAGTATTTCCATAAGGGTTTTGACGCACTAGACGAAATCAAAGTGGCAGAAGAAAAGAAAAAGCCGCTAATTGAGTTTACTAATTACTTAATCAACAGAGACAAGTAAATGGAAATCACTTATGGCTTAATGGTTGCAATTGGGCTCATAACCTATTATGCGTGGCAGCGTCCGGATGTACACCGCAAGCTCATGCTTAATCCTTATGCCACCTTTCACGAAAAGCAATTCAGCCGATTAATCACCTCTGGCTTTGTGCATAATAATGGGATGCACCTATTCCTAAATTTATTCACCCTTTACTTTTTTGGTGGCGCCATTGAAAAAATCTTCATGGCCTATTTTGGTGATACTGGTAATTTCCTATACCTCCTACTATTTCTTACAGCCGTTATTGTCGCCAACATTCCAACCTTGATCAAACACAAGGATCAACCTAATTACAATTCTCTGGGGGCCTCAGGCGGAGTTTCCGCCCTTGTACTCGCCTTTATTCTCTTTGACCCACTTCAAGACCTTTGCCTATATGCTATACTCTGCCTACCCGGCTATGCACTAGGCGGACTTTTCATCGTTTACTCAATTGTAATGAGCAAGCGCGGAGCGGATAATATTAATCACGATGCCCACCTTTTTGGAGCGCTTTATGGCATTGTATTTATCCTTCTGCTAAAACCATCGACCTTAGCAGAATTCATCAACACCATGTTTTAGGTAAACCCAGCGGACCACAATATAATTTAGTCCGAACTTGATGGTTACAAACACAAAGAAACCCTGACGTTTCCGCCAAGGTTTCTTTAGCTTCAGTATTTCATAATTAAATAATTTCAAATTTAGAATGTAACTCCTAATAATTTTACGTTATAAACGTACTTGTCCTAATTTAATCAAATACCATATCTTCTCATCGTACTTTTAATTACTCACATTATTATCTCCATATATTAATTCATTCATTTCTAATCAAATCTTTTTTAATTCATATAATAAATACATATTGTAACTTAATAGAATAGATAGTTAGCAACCAATTTGTTTTTCGGTCTAAACAATCAGAATAGTAATGGTCATTATTATCTATAATTTTTATAACCTTTTAAATGCTGAGTTCAACCGATAAGTGCAACAGTTTTATTTTTTAGGGTTTCAATAGGGTTGTTGTAATTGAACTTTCTAATAGGTCGGTAATTTATCAATTTTTCTACTTCTTTTATTCTCTTG
>Ga0075118_10000786_pt1 | contig 26367 bp, 25 predicted proteins | sample AntAceMetag02UKE_FD_69794 | JGI IMG/M metagenome (GOLD analysis project Ga0075118, IMG submission 69794) | Saline lake microbial communities from Ace Lake, Antarctica - Antarctic Ace Lake Metagenome 02UKE | ecosystem: Environmental > Aquatic > Non-marine Saline and Alkaline > Saline | place...
GCATCGCCTGTCCAACCGCACAATTCCTTGCGGTCAGTATCGGTCAACGAATCAAGCGGAGAAAAGGAAATGTAGTGGCGCTGGGTTGCGAACTTGAAGACCTCCCCAATCACCGAAAGGTAATTCTTGTTTGTGCGTGTCCCCACTCCCAAGCCGTTAATCCATTTCTTGAGTTCATCGCCGGAGACTTCAGAGGCAATGCGCCCATCAAATGCATCAGCAAATTTTTCAGTCCGGTTTCTGAAATCCTTAAAGCTACGCGGACGCAAATCCCCTCGGTTGAACCGCTGCTCTTTACTCGCGAGCAATTCAGCCACCACCTCACGAATGGATTTGCTTCGACCCTCGGGACGAAGATGGCGAACCGCGAAGCGGACGGCTTCACCGATGGATATACCCTGCTTCCGCAACAATGGTAGCACGGCCCCCACTTCCTGACGTTCTTGTTCACTCAGGCTGAAAAAGTCCTGCCCTTGTTTGCGATAACCTGAAAAAAGGTCGCTAGCCCACTTCTCTGCCTTGTCCCTGTCCTTAAACTGTCGCCTCTCCCGTAGCCTGCCAGTGACCTTGGATGGAACGGTAACGAGGTAGGAAGCGCCGAATGCCTCACCGGTATTAGTGTTGAGGACTTCACGAATCCGAATGCCTGATTTCTTTGGATGCTCCCACGATTTCAGGGCGTTTGCGGGATTTGCTGCCATGCCCTGCATACTAGCGTCTATCCTGTGCCTCAATCAAGCACGAATTGACAGGAATGAGACAGGAATTAAGCTGAAATCTCCTAACTCGTTGCTTGTCATGGTGCGGGCGGCGGGAGTCGAACCCGCCTCTCATGCTTGGGAAGCACGCATAATAGCCGATATACTACGCCCGCAATCTGGAGTGTTGTTTAGAGCGAAAAAGCCAAGACGTCGCAATCACGAATAATCGCGACGACCATCCAGAGCGCTTTTCAGCGTCACCGAATCGGCATAGAGCACTCCACCTCCACTCGGCAGTCCGAAGCCGATTCGACTGATCGAGATTTTCTTACCTTTGGGTAATTGCTCGGTCAGATAGTGGCAGGTCGCTTCACCTTCAACGTCGTTGGATAAGGCGAGAATCAGTTCCTTGATTTCACCGTTTTCCAAACGAGAAATGAGCGAGGCGAAATTGAGGTCATCCGGGCCAATGCCATGGATTGGCGAGAGTTTGCCGTGCAGCACATGGTAGCCTCCGCGATAGGCTGCACTGCGTTCAAGCGCGACCAGATCAGGAACGTGCTCCACCACACACACCTGTGTATGGTCACGACGCTCGTCGGCACAAATCGCGCAGTGTTCGTCTTCCGCGAGATTGCCACAACGCGAGCAGCGGTGAACCGCTTGCGACGCATCTTGCATCGCGGCGACCAAAGATTGCAGACGAGTGGGTTTCTCAACGAGCAGGTGTAACGCGATGCGCTCCGCTGATCGATACCCCACTCCCGGCAACTGCTTGAGTTGCTTTTGGAGTTTCTCAAATGCGGGGGTCATTGGATTTTGGAATTTCGATTTGGGATTTGGGATTTATTCAATCCGAGCCGCACCTCTGAGCAGGCCTGCTGCTCTTCGTCTCACATGAAACCGGGCATCTGGAAAGCAGAGGTCACCTTCTGCATCTCGGTATCGTTGTATTCCTTGGATTGATTCGCTGCATCCTGAACCGCGAGGAGCAGGGTTTCAGAGATCAACTTGGGATCTTCCTTGAGCAATTCGGGATCCATCTCGAGGGACAGGAATTTACCGTTGCCGTTGATCTTAATTTTCACAGCACCGCCGCCACTGGTGACGTCGATTTCTTTGGCATCGAGCTCGGTTTGAAGAGCTTCGACTCCGCGCTGCATTTTCTGTGCTTGTTTGAGTAATTTACCTACGCCGGCCATAATAATATTGGGTTAAAAATCTGAGATTGGCTCGCGCCTCGCAATGGCTGCAAGACTAGAGTGCGGAGAGAATGGCTTCGTAGCCTGCTCGGTAATCAGGAAACTCCGGACGCCAGCCTACCAATTCCTTAATCTTGCGATTCACAATCACCCGATCAGGCACAACGCGACGCCTCACACTGGGAAGTTTCGGATCGAAAACTGGACACGGTAATTGCAGCCGCGAGGCCAACCACTCCGCGAGTTCACGCTTAGTCACAGGTGAATCATCGGAGACATTGAAGACTTCGTTTTGAATTTCTTCGGGCGCGCCGAATACAGACCAGATCGCGCGACAGATGTCATCACGATGAATCAGGTTGATCCGATGATCACCTCGCCCCGCCAAAGCACCACCGGCGCGAATTTGATTCAGCACATGATGCCGCCCCGGCCCGTAGATACCGGAGAGTCGCAAAATGAAACATCGCGCAAATGCATCAGATTCACGGGCGATTTTCTCTGCATCCAACAAGCGGGCCGTGCGCCCATTACCCGTGTCCGTTTCATCTGACTCGGATATTTCCACTCCATCGTCTTGCGGGTAAACCGAAGTGCTTCCCGTGTAAACGAAGGTGCTAACCTTTCTGTGTTTTGCCCATGCGACCACGGAACGCATTCCCTCGACATAGCTATGTTGACAACCCTCCACGCCGCCGCCACCAGAGCTCACGGAATTGAGCACAAAATGAACGTTCCCTGCTATTTGGGGATGCCACGCATGGTTCGCCAGATCTCCTACGATCACCTCAATCCCATCTGCTCGCAACTGCTCGGCTTTCTCTGGATTTCGCGTGAGAGCTGTCACCCGCATCCCGCGAACCAAACCCTGCTTCGCGAACTCCCCACCCAAATAACCGGCCCCAAAAACGACGAGGTGCTTTTTTTCAAAATAACGGTGCGCAGGAGGTGACATTTGTTTTCCATGAAACCCATGTCCAAGGTTCTCGCAATCCTCGCTGAAGGTTTTGAAGAAATCGAAGCGATCACTCCAATTGATCTACTCCGCCGAGCCGGAGTCGAAGTGACCCTTGCCGCTCTGGAGGACGGCAAGCACGTCACCGGCAAAATTGGGATCACCCTGCATGCCGATGCTAATCTCAGCGACCTCAGCTCGGATGATTACGACTGCGTGTTCCTGCCCGGTGGACCGGGAGTAAAACATCTTCGAGCCAGTGATAGAGTTATCGAAATCGTTCGAAAACAACATGCTAGCAATAAATTGCTCGCTGCGATCTGTGCCGCTCCAACCGTTTTACACGATGCGGGTGTGCTCACTGACAAGCGCTACACCGCGCATTTTTCAGTAGGCGACGAGCTACCCGCGATCCTCTCGGACGAAAAAGTAGTGCTGGATGGGAATGTGCTCACCTCGCGTGGCGCCGGCACGGCTTTGGAATTCGGATTGGCCATGATCGATCAACTCGTTGGCGATTCGAAATCAAACGAGGTCAGCGACTCAATTTGCGTGTAAAACTACATAGTTATCAACAGACTTGCGCAACTGTAGTGAATCCTTAGCTTTCCTAGATCTAGGGGTTTAACCCTATACCCAATAGATGGGTAAACATACTCCAACCCAGTCACGTGAGTTGCTTACGAAAAGAAGCGAAGGGGCGCAGCCTTAACCATGTGCGGTATAGCAGGAATCGTCGGGACAAACCAATCCGCTGCATCTCGCGTCGAAGCGGTTGAGCGGATGAACTCCGCCATGCTCCATCGTGGGCCTGATGAACAGGGAGTTTTCAGCTGCGATACAGCGGCCTTGGGCAATCGACGACTGGCCATCTTCGATCCTAGTAATGGTCACCAGCCGATGTCGTCAGCCGACGGAAGGCATACTCTGGTTTTCAATGGGGCGATCTACAATTTTGAAGGACTGCGTGCCCAACTCGACCCTCCCGGATCTCGCTGGCAAACCCAATGCGATACGGAAGTTCTCCTCGCGGCCCTAATTCGTTGGGGCGAGGCCGCACTCCCCAAACTACGCGGGATGTTTGCCTTCTCATTTTGGGATAATCAGACCCAAGAGCTGCTCATTGCCCGCGATCCTTTCGGCATCAAGCCTTTCTATTATCATTGGGGTATCGACGGCGGGATCACTTTTGCTTCGGAGCTCGAAGCCCTGTTTGCCTCGAATCAGATTGATCGAAAAATCGACCCAAGCTCGATCAATTCCTACCTCGCCTACTTTTCCGTCCCCGCTCCAAAGACCATCTACCGAAGGGTGCGCTGCTTACAGCCGGGACATTGCGCGAGATGGAAAGCCGGTAAACTCAGTCTCAATCAATACTGGGATCTCCAACCAGAGAACATAGTCCGCAACGATGTCTGCACCACATACGACGAGTTCGTTCCCAAATTACGTTCGCAGCTTGAGGACAGTGTCCGAGCTCACGCCGTCTCTGACGTTCGCGTCGGTGCGTTTCTCTCTGGAGGGTTAGACTCAAGTGGAATCGCGGCGATGCTCGCGCGTCAAAGCGAACAGAAGTTATCCACCTTCACCCTGGGTTTCGGAGAAACAGGATTCGCCGAACAAGATCTTGCACGCGAAACCGCTCAATTCCTCGGCACCGATCATCACGAGTTTCAACTCACGGGAGATGAAGTCGCGAAGTGTCTTCCCGATATTCTGGCTCGGATGGACCAACCAACCGGTGATGGCATCAACACCTACTTCGTCAGCCGTCTGGCCGCTCAAACTGGTGTGAAGGTCGTTCTCTCAGGTTTGGGAGGAGATGAGATATTCGGAGGGTATCCTTCCTTCAGTCATGTGCCAAAACTGATACGATATCTAAAATGGTGGCATCGACTTCCAGTATCAGTGCGAAAGATGATAATCACGCGGATGCGTCGCAATGGCGAAGGACGTTCACAAAAAATCGCAGATCTCTTGGATCATGCGCGCGACCTCCATGAAATCGCTTCATTGCAACGCATGGTATTCGCGCAACCAAGCCGCATGGCATTACTCTCGAAAGATGTGCGCGCGAGCTCAGAGCGTAAAGGCCCCTTCCATCCTCTGACAGACGATTTCGCCACGGAACTACAAAACACAGGGGTCTTACACACAGTGAGCGCATGGGAAATGCGGACCTATATGACGGATGTTCTGCTCAGTGATTCGGATGTATTCAGCATGGCCAACTCCATTGAATTGCGCACTCCGTTTGTCGATAGCCCACTCGTGCGCTGGCTCTGGCAACAACCTGAGGAATTTGTTTACACCGCCGGTCGAAGCAAAGGGGCGCTGGCCGATGCGATGAAAGATTATCTTCCGACATCTACACGAGAACGCCCGAAAGTGGGATTCACTCTCCCCTTTGCGCTGTGGATGCGTGGGCCACTCCGAGATTTCCTCGAAAATTGTTTCTCGAATAGTAGCCTGCAAAACTGTCCGTGGCTGGATGCACGTGCCGTGCGCTCACTGTGGGACAACTATCTGCAGCACGATAACGAGCGCAATTGGTCGCGCGTGTGGAGCCTCGCCATGCTGGTCTCTTTCGCGAATCGCACCCCGTTAAAGTGAAAACCCTTTTATTCGCACCCGAAGTATTTCTCGCTGATGGCGGAATCGCACGGATCCTGCGCGGCTACCTCCACGCTTTGTGCAATAGCAATGGAGAGGATCGGGACAATACCGTGGGGCTAATCGTGCTCAACGACACACCAGAGTGCTTTCAGAAAAAACCCGACTATCTGGCAGACGACGATATCACTCCACAAATTGGCTGTAAGCGCAGCAAAATGCGTTTCGTTTTATCCGCATTCCGGCATGCCCTCACAACGGATCGGATTATTTGTGGCCATCTCCATTTAGCGCCAATCGCTCGTGCGATAAAATGGTTCAGACCACGACTCACCTACTACATTGTGGCCCATGGTATTGAAGTATGGCGCCCCTACTCTTCTTCGGAACGTCGCGCACTCCTCAATGCCACTCGGATCATATGTGTCAGTGAATTCACTCGTCGGCAAATGATGCGCTTCCTGCCTGAGCTTGATCCGGATCGACTCGTTGTCATCCCGAATACCCTCGACCCTGATTTCACCCTGCCGCCAGCGATACAACCCCGCAATATCGACCAAGATCTGCGGCTGCTCACGGTCAGTCGCCTCACGACAGCCGACAACTACAAGGGAATCGATACCCTGATTGAGGCCATGCCACAAATCAGAGATCATCTCCCCAAAGCCACGCTAAGAATTGTCGGCACAGGTGATGATAAACCACGGCTGCTCGCCCTTGCCGCAAATAACGGGGTGACGGAAGCGGTTACGTTTCTGGGGCGCTTGAGTGACGAAGCCCTTCGCGACGAATATGCGCGCTGCGATCTGTTTGCGCTCCCGAGTTTAAAGGAAGGATTCGGTTTGGTTTACCTTGAAGCCATGAGATTTGGCAAACCCTGCTTGGCAGCTCGCGCGGGCGGTGCACCGGAAGTTGTTACTGAAGAAGTGGGTGCCCTAATCGAATACAACAACGCTGATGAAATCGCCGACACATGCGTCCGTATAGGCCAAAATCTAACTTCCCCGGAATTAATGCGTGCCTATCTGGAGCAATTCAATTTTTCTCATTTCAAGCTGCGATTGTCCGCCGCACTCACCAACTGATATGCCGACATCCGATCCTCCAACCCTAGTCATTGAAGCCGGCCATGTAGAGCGGCACTACTGGCGTGATCTTTGGCGTTATCGTGAGCTGACTGGCTTTCTCGCCTGGCGTGATATCAAAGTTCGTTATAAGCAGGCAGTTCTCGGGATCAGCTGGGCAGTGATTCAACCGGCGGTGCAAACTATTCTGCTCACCTTCGTGTTCGGTAAACTCGCTAAAATGCCAGCTGGTGATGTGCCCTATCCGCTGATCGTGCTTTGCGGGCTGTTACCTTGGGCATTGTTCACCTCCGCATTCAACGGTGCAGGCGGCAGTCTAGTGGGTAACGCGCACCTCATCAGCAAAGTCTATTTCCCGCGCCTCGCTGTGCCGATTTCCTCACTGGCGGTTTCACTCGTAGATTTTGCAATCATGTTGGCGATCACGCTGCCACTGCTGATGATCTTCGTAGGAGCACCTGGTTGGCAACTACTGCTGCTTCCCTTTTTCGCCGGACTCGCACTTGTCATCGCGCTCGGTGCAGGACTGTGGATTGCCGCTTTAACCGTGCGTTACCGCGATTTCAAATTCATCACTCCGTTTATAGTGCAAATCGGCATGTTTGTGACCCCGGTCGGCTATCGCACTGATTTCCTGCCTAACTGGAGGGAAATCTTAGCCCTCAATCCCCTCGCTGGAGTAGTCGATGGTGTGCGCTGGTGCTTATTAGCCGGGCGCACGGATATCTACATGCCGGGTCTCGTAATGTCCGTCGTCTCAGCAGCACTTCTTCTGGTGACAGGTATTTGGTATTTCCGCCGCACCGAAAAACAGTTCGCCGATATTATCTGACATGAGTGAACCCGCTATCGAAGTTTCAGGATTGAGCAAACGTTATGTGATTCAACACGAATCACGACACGACAATCTTCGGGACACTCTCCACCACAGCGCACGCAAACTGTGGCGAAAGCTGCGCTGGGGCACGGGTTTCGAAAGCGAGGATTTTTGGGCCCTTCGAGATATTTCATTCTCCATTCAGCCAGGTGAGGTTCTCGGTATCATCGGTCGCAATGGTGCCGGTAAAAGCACCCTGCTAAAAGTGCTTTCCCGCATCACCGAACCCACTTCAGGGAAAATTAAGCTACGCGGTCGCGTCGCCTCGCTACTCGAAGTCGGCACCGGGTTCCACCCTGAGTTATCTGGTCGAGAAAACATATTTCTCAATGGTGCTATTCTCGGTATGAGCCGCGTAGAAATTAAAGCCAAGTTTGACGAAATCGTCGCCTTCGCCGAAGTGGAACGATTCCTCGACACGCCTGTAAAACGCTACAGCAGCGGAATGTATGTGCGCCTTGCTTTTGCCGTAGCCGCACACTTAGAGCCCGAGATTTTAATTGTCGATGAAGTGCTAGCGGTGGGCGACCAACAATTTCAAGCCAAGTGCCTGGGCAAGATGAAGGATGTTGCAGAAGGCGAGGGACGCACGGTGCTGTTCGTGAGTCACAATTTAGCAGCGACGCAGAGCCTTTGCTCACGCGTGATCACTCTCGATTCAGGAGCAATGTCATTTGACGGACCACCCGACCAAGCCGTGTCTCGATACCTCTCTGGCTCCGCGCCCGCATCTGCGAACACCGGTGCCAGTTTCCACGGGGGCGACCCTGCACTAAGTATTGATCAAGTAGGCTTTCGTCCGGACCCTCAAACTCCGACCATCGATATTGATTTAACGATTCGCTGCGCAACTTCGCAAACAATCGGTTTAGAATTCCATCTATCGACAGCCTCGGGTGTTCCCACGGCCTTTGCTGAATCCGGTTCTTTTTCGCCGGACAGCTCATTACACCTTGCCCCAGGAGATCACTCTTTCTCCCTACGAATTGACGTCTCACATCTCGCCAACGGTCCCTACTTCTTGGCCGTCCAGCTCGTTGATCCTGGTAATAAAGTAAAGCTACGATGTGATTATCCTACATTGCTAGATGTGTATCGATCACCGGTATTACCCGCGCGGCGAGTTTTAGAACAATCCTGGCATGTCGGATACGTCCAGCTCCCAGTCACTCGAGAATGATAGCTATCTGAAGTGAAACAAACTCTCCATCGGCTCCTTGCTCTATTTGGCTACAAGGTCAGGCACCTTGCGACTGATCCAATATTAGAGGAAATGGATCAGGCACGTGATCGTATGCGCCTTCATCCTGATCGAACGAAACTGTGGCAGGAGGAATTGGCTCAGCTTTCACTTGGCTGCCATCTTCGGAATCTCATCCGCCTTCAGGATCCCGACCTAATTATCGATGTGGGCGCCAACCGTGGACAATTCGCACACCAACTCAGATCACTTGGATACACGGGGACGATCCTATCACTCGAACCCCAAGAAAACTTGTCCGAGACACTGATGGTTCAAGCGTCCAAATCTAATTACAAGTGGACTGTGTTACATGGAGCAGCCGGCGATACTGTCGGAGAGCTCCTGCTAAACAAATATGTCGACGGCAGCTTCAGCTCCTTTCACTCTCCGAACCAAACGGCTATTGATCGTTTTGGGGACTATCTTGAGCCAACGGAAACTGAGTTAGTGAACATACGGCCCTTGGATGAATGGGTTGCCGAGGCCGGTTTCAATCACTGCAAACGCATATTTCTCAAAACGGACACCCAAGGCCACGATTTGGCCGTCTTAAGAGGTGCCAGTTCAACACTTGAACGCAGCCTACTCGTCATGGCTGAAGGCTCACTCATTCCGCTCTACGATACTGTATCCACGCCTCATGACCTCTCAGAATTACTTAGCCCGCTAGGGTTTCGATCAGCAGGGTCTTACCCGGTTTCATTCGACGAACGTGACCTCGCGGCTATTGAACTCGATTGTCTGTTCACACGACTACCTCAATGAGTCATCTGCTTGGATCTGTTTCTTTGCTCATCCCTTGCTATAATGCGGAGAGCTATATGTCAGATCTGCTCAAAAGCATTGAGATGCTAGACACTGGGTTTGAGGAAATTATTTTCTATGACGATGGGTCAAACGATCAGACCGTAAAACTTATCCGGCAGGCAGGCATGACGATCATTGACGGCAAAGAAAACAGAGGCGTCGCGTTCGCGCGTAACCGCCTGATGGAGCATGCCTCGTGTGAATGGCTTCATTTTCAGGATGCTGATGATCCAATTAACCCCGAATTCTTGAACGTGATGCAGCCACTACTTCGATCGAATATTGATGTGGCAGTGTGCGATACAGACTGGATTGATGACAAGTCCAGCGAGAGATTGATCGCGTGGCGCTATCGACCCGATGCACTACGGGCCGATCCACTCTTGAGCAACCTTCGCATGGGCATCGGTTGCAATTCCATGGTCATCAGAAGCCAAATACTTGCCGATCTCGGTGGCTTTGATGAGACCATGCGAATGTGGGAAGATGCCGACTTGCACATCAGGCTCGCGGCAGCGGGTGCGCGTTATGACGCCCTTGGTGCCGTGGCTGCCATTTCCCTGCGACGTGATTCATCACTCAGCCACGATTACCGCACTTCCTGGAATTCTCGTTTAGCAGCACTCGAAAGATATGCCAAAACCTTACCTCAGCGTGTGCTTCCAGAAATTGCAGCACAAGCAGAGATCGCCGCTCGTGAACTACTGGTTTATCATGATAATATTTCTGCAAAACGCGCTTTGACCCTAAACCACCAGTTGGGAGCAAATGCCCCCTACTCACGCAATCCCGTGATTCGCGTAACCCACATACTACTGGGAGCATGGGCTGCCCTTCGTTTACAGACGTTCCTCCGACGGCGGGCAGCCTGATTTAGACATGCCTCACGCCATCAAAAATCACAGAGGATATAAGCTCCTCACGCTGTTACTCTTTTTACTCCCAGCGTTTATTTTCTATGGGGTGATGACTGCACACTTAGTCAATCTCCCACGTGACGATGATCTGTTTTCCATCGTTCCATTTCTAAATCAATGGGATGACGCGAATTCCGTTGGGGAAAGAATTTCCCTGATTTTCAGCCAATACTATAGCCACCGAATAGTCCTCACAAAGAGCATCTCGGCCCTCCTGTTCGAAATGGCGGGATATTGCAATTTCATCTGGATGCAAACCCTCGGCTGGTGTGCGTGGGCAGGAATCACATTCCTCGTATTGCGAAACTCTGAGCAAGTCCTCAAACATCTCTGGTTGGGTCTGCCCGTGATGTTGATTCTGATGCAACCGCAGGGCTCAACCAATTTCCTCATCGCCATGCAAGCGATTCAGAACCTGGGCGTGGTTTTCTTTGCCTTTGCCAGTATCCATTTTGCCCTGAAACCTGGGACGAGCGCTCTTACTTTCGGTCTACCACTTGCCATCTTAGCTCCATTGACATCCGTAAACGGTTTACTTGCTTTCCCCGTGATTGTCGTCGGATTGATGATGAAAAAGGACTATCGAAATGCGCTAATTTATGCATGCGCGGGTGGGCTGACGGGAGCGTTTTTTCTCCTTCACTATGACAACCCTGCGAGTTCATTTCACTTCATCGAGTTCCTACACAATGCAGCGGTCATGGCCGGGGCTCCCCTTCTCTTTGGCACCTTAGGTCTAGCTTTTGCAACCACATGTGGGTCAATGCTGCTCGTGGCTGCCGTGATCACAATCGCACTAAAAGCCAGACAGCGTTTGCTTACCGCTCTTCCGCTAATGCTGTTATTTGTATTACTCAGTATCGCCATGACCGCGTTGGGGCGAATTGGATGGGGTCCCTCCTACATGGATCAAGATCGCTACCGATTATATGGGCTGCTCATCCTCATACTGCTCTACCTTATCTGGTTACCATCGCTCCGTATTGGTCGCCTCCGCATTGTTATTTGGCCCGCCATACTTTGCTCAGCGGGTTTTGGCCTGCTTTCATACGCCACCTACTTACCCCAGGTGACAACCAATCTACGAATGACGAAAGCGCTGTCACTGAACCGACAAATTGATCGAGAATATGCCAGCACAACTCCTGAGCTTTGGGACGAGGCTTTGGTCAATATTCAAGCAGCCATTGAGCGTGGAGTGATCCGATTACCAAAACTACTTTCCGATGCAGATCTGGAGGTTTTGGCTCAATTACACCTCAAAAAAGAACAGGAGCCCCCCCTCTTTCATTCACAGGCATCTTCGGCATATTGCGGCTATCTTCTGACCCCCAATGCCAAGCAGGACTATCCAACACCACCAGAATTTGTCGTTACGCTGCTTCAGGATCGCCCATTCATCCTGCCAGTCACTGTTTCTCGATCCACACTTCGGGAAGTGCCATCCAGGTGGTCATTCTATAGCTCACGATTTGCCGTAATCCTACCCGAAAAACTTCAGGAGCGAGGCATTCACCCAGTCGTCGGTCTGAATCGCGATCTAAATGGACAACTCACTCGGATATGGAGTGGTCAGTATGAATCTGAGAAGAATTCTGAGATCGAGTAAACGAGGCCGAACCAAGTCATATAAAGTCTTCGTAGATCAACCCTTGAAGACTATACTCTTATGATTGAGCCTGCTCGACATAGACACTAATACTAACGGCTCATTCTAAAAAGGATTTCACCCACTCGAACTGAAACTGCTATCATAATGCTACCAATTTCACACATGAGTATATCCTTCAACGTAGCTACCAGCTGAATTCCCCGTGGCTCTCGATTTCTTAAAATTTCAGATATGGCGATGGATACGATGTCGGTTAAAAGGCATCAAATTGCCCCACTCACGTTATCTAGGTGCAAACATCGACTGGCACCGCGGCGCAAAAGGTCCGAATATGCTTGGCCATTTTGAAATAAGCCCCGGTGCATGGATCGAACAAGGCGCAGTGCTCAACGCCTTTGGAGGTTCAATTAAATTGGGGCGCGATGTTTTTATCGGTCCTCATGCTGTAATCTATGGCCATGGGGGCGTAGAAATCGGCGCCGATTCGCTCATCTCAATGCATTGCCGCATTCTCTCTTCCAACCATGCTGTGCCTCCTCTCGACACCCCGATCCGTTCGCTCCCGGACGTCTTGCTCCCCACCAAAATCGGCCGTGATGTGTGGCTTGGAGCAGGAGTGACAGTGCTTGGTGGCGTGACCATCGGCAATGGTTGCGTAGTCGGCGCCGGGGCCGTGGTCTCGCACGATCTTCCTTCAGGTAGCATCGCCATGGGCGTTCCCGCCAAGGTTACCGGATATCGCCCAAATGCCGCCGGTCCACCTTCGTAATCGACCAATCATTGATCATGCTATTACGACCAGATTATCTAGTCAAAAATCGTAACCGACGTTATGTGCCCCACCTAGCAGATCTGCACGTGCGACATCGCCAACCGGCGCTTTGGAGTTTTATATGTGATCATCACCACGATGGCGTGGTGGAGGCCAAACAAAGTGCACGTCGCCCGCTTAAGCTCGAGACTCAGGATCGGCATAGAATTATAACGGACTACGCATGAAGCACGTCTCGGTCATCCTCCCAACTCACAATCCGAATCCCTTACGTTTGGAGCGAACCCTCACCGGTTTAGCCGCCCAAACCCTTCCGGTCACTGATTGGGAACTGATCGTTATCGACAATGCTTCGACCTCACCGATCAAAATACCGCCATCTCTGGCATCTACACTTCCCTTGCGGGTGGTTAGAGAGCAAATCCTTGGCCTCACTGCAGCCCGTTGCCGAGGTTTCGCCGAAGCTATAGGTGATATCTGCGTGCTAGTTGACGACGATAATGTCCTCGTGCCGGGCTATCTCGAAGCAGCACGTGACTATTTGTCAGCACACCCACAAGTAGCACTTGCCGGGGGACCAGTTTATCCTGAATTCGAATCCACGCCGCCGAGATGGGCGGAAGAGTTCTATCCCCTGCTCGCCCTGCGCGATCTCGGCGAGGAACCAATAATCAAAGGTTTAACTAGAGCCCCAGAAGGCACACATTACCAATATCCGCTCTGCGCCCCAATTGGTGCAGGCATGGTCATCCGCACGGCGGTAGCCCGCGCTTGGAGCGACGTTTCCGACAGATCCACCCTGACCGATCGGAAAGGAACCTCACTGACTAGCGGGGGTGACAACGACATTGTCCTGCAAGCTCTTCAAGCCGGACATCTTTGCGGCTATTTCCCCGAGCTTTCACTCAAGCACCTCATTCCAACCAGCCGATTAATTCCTTCCTACCTCGTTCGTCTCAACCGAGGCATCCAGTGTTCATGGATGCAAGTTCTCTACCATCATCAAGCCAATCCATGGCCCAAACTATCACGCACATCCGCATGGCTACGCATGGCCAAGAGCTGGTTCAGCTACCGAGGTTGGAATCAACCTGTCGGCAAAATCCGTTGGGCCGGTGCCTGCGGGCACTTTGAAGGTCGTATCCGCTCATGAACGCACCGCTCTTTAGCATTATTATACCCGGCTATAACCGCCTGGAGCCTCTCCGATATACCCTGCGTTCCGCCGCCGCAGCGGCCCGAGCAATCGGATCATCAAGTGCTGAAATTATTCTCGTGGACGACGGTTCCAGTCCACCTCTGGCGGATCAACTTGTCGGATTTACTACCGAGCCTGCGGTTCGCATCATAGTTCAAAACAATGCGGGCTCTATTATCGCTCGACGCACGGGACTGGCAGCTGCACGGGGCGAGTTCATCCAGTTTCTTGATTCCGACGATCTCCTGCATCCGGACAAACTAATTGCCCATACCGCCGAGCACCGAAACGGCGCGGATATTGTCATCAGTGAACTCGGCACAGCCAAACTCGCATCTGAATACAAGGTAGACTCTTGGCAGGAATGCGATCAATCGCCATCACGACCAGATGAGCCTTTGGCGGTATGGCTTGATTACCAACCTGCGCCGCATGCACCGACTTATCGACGTTCATGGCTGCAAGCTGCCCTGGCCCACGAAGTCGTCCCAGCTCATCGGGAGATGGATCCTTCCGGAGATGTCTGGCTCTATTACAATTTACTCACGGCACCCTCTCCCCGCCTCAAACATATTTCCCGTGGATTGGCCGCCATCGGCCCCCATCCTGAGCTGCGCTACAGCCAGCATTGGGAATACCTCTGTTTCGCTTCTCTCCTCATCGCCGAACACTGGCTAGCCGCAAAAGCTGATGTCTCCTCAACTCCTCAAGCCATCACCGCCGTGGGGAAACGCGCCTTTTCCAGCTGGCGCGGGCTGCCAACAGATTTCGCCCCCACCGTTCGCCAACGCTTGCTCGAAGTCTGGCATCGCGCGGGTCGTCCACGTCCAGAGGGCGGTCTAAAATTCCGTCTGATCGCTGCTATCATTGGACCCTATTTTGCTGCCCGTCTTTTCCATACTCTGGTTCCCCAACCCTACTCGACTTGCCGCACTCTCGAAAATGAGACCCTGGCGAAACAAATCGAAAAACTCCCCCCATCATGTCTCTAGCCGGTCGACTATTTTTGCACGGTGCGTATCAACCCTGGTGCAAAATACGAGATCTCTATCTTGACGGAGGTCCTGCCCAACGCCGTCTGACTGAAGCGGCTCGCCTCGAAATGGAGGAAGCCGCACGCAAGTTGTCTCCTATCAATGATCCTAAGGAGGTATCGCTCCCCATGATGCAAATTCACCTGCTCACGGGCCGACGTTATTGGTATCAGACTGCATTTCTGCTCACTAGCCTAGCTCCTTACGCTCGCCTGCATCCAATTTTGCACGACGACGGCACCCTCGACGGATCGGTTGAACTCGACCTCCTACACCGGTTATGCCCCTCCATTTCAATAGAAGCTCCCGTGGATACGGAGGCGCGACTTGATCAGTATCTTCCTCGAGCGCACTTCCCAGCTCTGCGCACTCGACGCGACAGTTTGGTGCTCATGCGAAAAATTCTTGATATCCATGCAGGTGGCGCTGGTCGCAAACTGTTTTTGGATTCTGATATGCTATGCATGTTCCGTCCCGATCTGTTGATAGAATTATATGAGAAGCAGGCCACCCCATTTCATATGGATGACGTCACCAATGCCTACGGCTACACCCTAAATCATTTAGATAGTATTGCGGGTCGCCCCGTGCCCCGCCGAGTTAACACTGGAATACTATCCTTGTGTTCGGAATCCATTGATTGGGAACGTCTGGAACACGTTTGTGCCGTGCTGAACAACAAGCCTCATTATTTTCAGGAACAGGCGCTGATTGCTAACGTGCTCATTGAGCAAAATCCCATGCGCCTACCCTCAGCAGATTACTTGGTTTTGCCTCAACGAGATGATGCGTATCATCCCAAAGCAGCAATACTGCATTTCGTCGCACACTCCAAACGTTGGTATTATCAACACGCTTGGCGCAAGTTTTCTCCTGCACCACTGTAGTGTAACTGCAGGATCTCCTGCAAACGAGTCGAGCGCCTATTTGGGATCAAAGCTCCGCGCCTATTGCCAATGCGCACAATCAAAACCAACCCGCACCATCCTCACGTCCTGATCGTGACATCTGGCCCATTGTGTCAAAATCCCCGTCCATTGAAGGAAGCTCTCACCCTGGCTGCTCATGCCTACAACATTACAGTGATCTCTGTTTTTCAAAACACCCACTGCGATGAGATGGATCGGAGGTTACTCGCAGGAACGAACATCCAGCACCACACACTACAGCTGCACGGGCTGTCCCTCAGCAAACTCTGGCCGCGGGCACGCACTTGGCTCGCACGCAAACTAATGGCCCATCTTCGCTGGTCGTCGCCCTGGATTCTGGGCCCCGTCAACCCACTACTAAAATTGGCTTCAAATATCCCAGCCGATCTCACAATTGTTCACAACGAAGCCCCTTTCTGGGTGGGATGTGAGTTACTAAAATCAGGTCGCGCCGTCGCGGCGGATTTCGAAGATTGGTATTCAGAAGATTTACTTCCGTCTGCACGACGAGCACGCCCACTTGCGTTAATCCGGCGTCTGGAAAAAACATTACTCCACCAAGCAGCTTATTGCACTACAACCTCACGAACCATGTCTCAGGAGATGGCAAAGGCCTACGACGTATCTGCCCCAGCCGTCCTGCCCAATTGCTTCCCCCTTCAGCCCACCCCGCCTTCTCGTCCAGTGCGCCCACCCGAACTCGTTTGGTTTTCCCAGACCACAGGTCCTGGACGTGGTCTTGAGGAATTCATCACCTTGTGGGGACAACTACCGGCCGATTGCGGTCGCCTCACATTGATCGGATCCCTGATTCCAGGCTTCGATCACACATTGCAGACTAGCATTCCTCCATCCGCTTGGGAGCGTTTAATATTCTCACCTCCTGTTCCACCAGATAAACTTCCCCAAACTCTCACTCAATACGATGTGGGTCTAGCACTCGAACCTCTCTCCCCTGCCAACAAAAACCTGACCATCAGCAACAAGCTTTTCCAATATTTCAACGCTGGACTGGCTGTAATCGCAACGCCTACGTCTGGACAAAAAGAAGCTATGCAAAGGATGCCTACCCCGGGAATCCTTGTCGATATAGAAGCCGATGACATCCCGCAAAAGCTGGCTGGATTCCTTGGTGACCACCGAGCACTTAGGGACGCACAGAGCGTGGCGCGACAATTAGCCATGAGCGAATATCAGTGGGCTAAATAAGCTCCCATTTTCCTCGAACTCGTGGCCAGTGCCACTGCCCCTCAAACCTGATGCCACTCGTCTCAATCCTTATCCCAGCTTACAATGCTGCACCTTGGATCGCCGAAACTATCGAATCAGCCCTCACACAAACGTGGGAGGACAAGGAAGTAATTGTGGTGGACGATGGTTCAACCGATGATACCCTATCTATCGCTCGCGGATACGAGTCCCGGGGAGTTCGGGTATTCGGGCAAGAGAATCAAGGGGCCAGTGCCACCCGAAATAGAGCCTGGACGGAAAGCCGTGGGGACTGGTTACAGTTTCTCGACGCAGATGACTTACTCGCACCAGATAAAATCACCCAGCAAATGGAGTTGGCCCAAAATCTGGGCACCGATTTCGCCTATTGTTCTCGATGGTCACGATTCACCCACACAGTCGCCGAAGCCGACCAGAGCCCTCAACCATTATGCCGAAACAGTGACCCCATCGACTGGTTGAAAATGAAACTACGCGACAATGTCATGATGCATCCGGCAGCATGGCTCGTGTCGCGTTCACTCGCTGATCAAGCGGGTAAGTGGGACACATCCTTGACGCTTGATGACGACGGTGAATTTTTCAGCAGAATAGTTCTGACCAGTTCAGGGGTTCGCCACTGCGATCAAGCCCAGACATTCTATCGTTCCGATCTTGGTGCCAGCTTGAGTGGAAGTCGCTCTCCACAAGCCTGGGCATCTGCCTTTGCATCATTACAACTCACTACGAACCGTCTGCTTGTCATCGATTCATCCGTGGAAATACGCATCGCGATAGCCAATGCTTATCAGCAGTTGGCGTATGCCATGTATCCTGATGAACCGCAACTAGTAATAAGATGCGAGAAGCTCGTGCATAAATTTGGCGGCAGCGCGATCCAACCGGGAGGAGGCCGAATATTTTCAGCACTTAATCACTTGTTTGGATGGAAATTACCACGTCGTATCCAACGTTGGCGTGCAAACCTCCTTCGCTAAGAAACGTATCGATGTCGCCACCACCAGTCACACTCCAAATTAGTCTAGCTCCTTCCGACTTTCGGCACGCTCAATTCCTGCTGCCTCATCAGATCAATGCTTGGCGGCAGCAGGTTTCAGAGGTTCTGCTCACAGTAGACTTACACCGAAGCGCAGGACGTTTCTCCGCCCATTGGGAGGAAGGCAGAGACAATCTGCTACGCTTCACTCAGTCGCTAGATGACGTGCGCGTGCAAGAGGTCGACTATGGCGCAGAAGCTCAGCAACGCGTGGCCCGTCAATTTTTCGGAGGACACGGTCCGGTCCCAGCAAAGGATTTTCGCGGCGGACCATATTACTCTTATTTTTACGCTCTAAACGCCGCCACACACGATTATGTGCTTCACATGGATTCAGATATGTTTTTCGGCGGTTTATCTCAGGATTGGTTGACTGAGGCACTCGCCGATCAGGCGGCTCAAACGCAAGTGCTTTTCAGCGCACCATTGCCCGGCCCGCCGAGACTCGACGAAAAGCTACTCAGTCAGCAGGCCACTCCGGTTGTAGGCCAGTCTCATTCTCACAATTTCGACACGATGAGCACCCGGCTTTTTCTCCTATCGAAAGCACGATTCTCCTCTGCTATCAAAACACTGAACGCACACCGCCCTTCGCTGCGAAATACCATTAAAGCTTTCGTGGAAGGAAATCCTGCCCATGACCTTCCCGAACATCTTCTCAGCGAGGAAATGCAAAGACATAGCCTAGTGCGGCGCGAGTTTCTCGGATCCGGCAACGGCATGTGGCACCTCCACCCTCCTTACCGGTGTGCAGACTTTTACGAAAAACTCCCTTTGCTAATCGCTCGCTGCGAAAATGGTGACATCCCGCAACTACAACGTGGTGATCACGATATTAACGACTCGCTGGTCGATTGGTCTGAAGCAACGACGGCACTCCAGAATAATCGCTGGTGGCAAAGACTCACGAGGCAATATTTCAAAGCCTAACATTCTGAATGCATGTTGAACTCTTGGTTAGTATTTGAGGAGACGAGTAAATCGTAGGCATGGTGTAAACGAAGGGATATCGAACTGAAAAAAATACTTATAATCAGCCCTCATTTCCCACCGGTTAACGCTGCCGATATGCAGCGAACCCGCTTGGCTTTACCCTATTTGCGAGAACAGGGATGGGAGCCCACCGTCTTGGCTGTTTCCGCAGAATCTGTGGAGGGTGCGGTAATTGATGAAGTGCTCCTTCGCACCTACCCTAAGGACATCCGAGTGATCCGCGTTCACGGCATTCCTTCAAGAATCACTCGATTGTTAGGAATCGGTAGTCTGTGGTGGCGCTGTGGTCGAGCCTTACGCATTGCTGGAGACCAATTACTGAGTAGTGAAAAATTCGACTTGGTCTTCTTCAGTAACACCCAATTTGACTCTTTCACACTTGGACCAAAATGGCTTCGACGTTACGGCGTTCCCTATATTTTGGATTACCAAGATCCTTGGGTTAACGACTACTACCGCGATACGGGCACTCGTCCACCCGGTGGCGCTATTAAGTTCTGGCTTACTCAATTTAATGCCAAACGGCGAGAACCAAGAGTCTTAAAATCTGCCGATGGGATCATCTCAGTTTCGTCTGCATATGGTCCGAGACTTCAAAAGCGTTATCCATGGTTCGCAGCATCAACCGTTAAAACCATCCCATTCGGAACCTCCTTGATGGATCTGAAAACAGCGAAGCAACATCAGCCTTCCCATAACCTGATCCCTTTTGGTGATGGGAACATCCATCACGTCTATACGGGCAGATGTGGCGCGGACATGGTTATCGCTCTGACTATTCTTTTCCGTGCCTTCAAACGATACCTTGTATCACATCCCCATGAAGCAATGAGACATCGATTTCACTTTATCGGCACAGACTACGCTCCTCCACCACTGGGGCGCGAATGGGTCATTCCAGTCGCTACGCGCGAGCAAGTGAATTCATACGTGACCGAACATTGCTATCGCGTGCCTTATTTTGACGCGCTCAACTACCTCACCAGAGCCGATGCCCTCATGGTCGTGGGTTCAGACGATCCCAGCTACAGTGCTTCTAAAATTTACCCCTATATTTTGGCCCAACGCCCATTGCTAACGATCACTCATGAACAAAATCAAATTGTCACCCTGCTGCAAAAACAGGGCATCCCTGGATGCTATCCTTTCAGTCAACCCAGTGACACCAATAGTCTGGCCAAGGTAATTCATGCCGAATGGTTCGTGTCTGGCGGCTATCAAAACAGTCACACGAGCACTGATTCTGTGCTTGGGCCACATAGCGCCAAAGCAATGACCGTCGCACTGGTCGAAGTTTTCGATGATGCCATTCACAGCACAGCTTAATGGAAATGAAAAGTAACCCAAAGCCCCTGTCTGAATGCCTGAGGGACTAAATCCACTCGATGCGACTCCTGCAGTTTCCCGGACTGCTGCGATCAACCTTCACCGAGCAGGTGTGGGCATCCTTATTTCTGCGTGTTTGTATTTCATATGGACATCTGGAGGCGACATCACCATGGCCCAAATGCTCGCACTTGGGGTCATCGTTCTAGCTAGTCTACCTGCTCTGAGATGGGCAAAAGAAAGACGGACATGGTTCCCTGCATTTGAAATCTCCATGCTCACCTGTATCGCCTTCTACGCGGTGCCACTTTTCAAAGGATCGGAAGAACTCATTGCCTACGGAAGCTCAAGTCAGACCCAAGCCGCGCTGCTCGTGCTAATCTACCTAGCCTGCTCTAATTTTGCCTTCAATACGGTGCGAAATCGAGGACGCGCCGCCAGCTGGGCCGTCACCTCTCTGCTTCCTCCAAGTTCTATGCAATGGATTCCAGCCGGAATGGTTCTTAACGTAATATATATCTACGTTTCGGTCTATCGTGAAGCCATCCCATCAAACCTCGACGGCACCTTGCGAGCACTCTTTTTCGGTCTGGGCATCATGTCCACTTTCGTCCTTTCGCGTATGTGGGGATTACGACTCCTCAGCCCAGGAAAAATCATCTTCTTTGTTCTCTGCTTGGTCAGCTATTTGATTCTATCATTCTCCACCCTGTATCTAATCGGGGGAATATCCATGACGGCGTTAGCGCTGATTGCCTACACATCATCACGTCGAAAAGTCCCCCTACTGGCCATGTCATTACTTGTAGTGACTGTCTCCATGCTCCATCTGGGCAAATCACAGATGCGCCATAAGTATTGGAATCCCGATATCAACGAATCCAAGTCCTCCCCCATAACTTCTCTCACAGACTTGCCAGCCTATTACACAGAATGGGTTGGCTACAGTTTTGAGGCAGACTCTAGGGGTCTCGAACAGGAAACGGTGACTATTTTCGACCGGGCTTCTCTCATTCAGATGATGTGCATGAGCGTGGATGAAGTCCCCGAGAAACAGCCCTACCTTTACGGTGACAGTTATGTAGATATTCCCGCCCTAGTGATCCCCCGTTTCCTGTGGCCAGACAAACCTTCCAGTCTGTTAGCAAACATTCGGCTCGCCCTTTATTTTAATCTAGTTTCCGAAGACAGTGTCTTCTCTGTATCTATCGCGTTCGGGCCATTGGCTGAAGCTTACATCAATTTCGGCTATTTCGGGGTAGCTCTGCTAGGATTGCTGATGGGATCTGTCTTTAAACGCATTTCCATGCTATCTGAAGGGGTTCCCCAATTTTCCGCTTTGGGCATTTTCATGATTCTGCTTACAGCTTGGAGTTTTCAGGTTGAGCAGGTTATGGCCACGTGGCTCAGCTCCCTGTTTCAAGCGAGTGCCATTTGCATCGGACTGCCGCTCGTGTATCGAAAAATGACAGTCGTTTGAAATCCAACCCAGCGATCATATTGAGCACTCGCCTCGCCATCGTCCTTTCGCATCCCGTGCAGTATTACAGCCCGTGGTTTCGCTGGATCGCTACCCACACGAAATTGCAGCTCAAGGTGTTCTATTTATGCGATCCAGGAGCTAACGGATCACATGATTCAAAATTTGGTCGAATCATTTCTTGGGATGTCGATTTGCTTTCAGGTTATGAGCATGAGTATGTGCCCAATTGTGCGCGACATCCTGATACGACACGCTTTTTCGGTCTTTATAATCCAGAGCTTGCTAGTCGGTTACGCGCTTGGAAACCCTCCGCAATCCTACTGTTTGGCTATGCCTATCGTAGCCATCTTGGATTAATCCTCCGACCTCCCGCCCCATTGATATTTCGCGGCGACTCCCATCTCATCCGCCAGCCAAAGCCATCTTTGCTGAAGCGAATCCTTCTGAAATATGTATACGGTCAATTCGCCAGCATCACATATGTCGGGAAAGCCAATCGAGAATATTTTCGCACTTTTCAAATCCCCGAATCCAAACTGCACTTTGCGCCTCATTGCGTAAACGCCGAACACTTTCAGTCCACCGATGAACGCCAGCAGGATGCCTTGGCTTTACGCGATCAACTAGGGCTCATCGGGAAACGCGTCGTGCTATTCGCTGGGAAATTTGTTCCTCAAAAACAACCACTTGAACTTCTCAAGGCCTTCATCTCTGTTGCCACTTCAAAAGATGCTTTGGTCCTCGTTGGAGATGGCGTTGAGAAGCCTGAGCTTAAAAAGTTAGCCGCTGCGCATCCTCAGATTTCGGTGCACTTCTTGCCCTTTGCTAATCAAAGCGAAATGCCCATCCGCTATCTAATGGCCGACATCTTTGTGCTCGCATCACGGGGGAATTATGAAACTTGGGGACTCGCTGTGAATGAAGCTATGCATCTTGGGGTTCCCTGCCTGGTTAGCGACCGTGTCGGCTGCCAACAAGATCTCGTGACCGACGGTGAAACCGGTTGGGTAGTCGATTCAGAACATCCAGACTCAATCGCCGACAAATTATCCATCGCCTTGTCCACTCTGGATAATAAGACCGCTCTCGCCGCGATGAGCACAGCCATAGCCAAGCGAATTACACAATATACCTACACGCAAGCCACCGAAGGGCTCCAAGCAGCGATTACTCGTGTGCTAAAACATCCATGAAAATCCCCTATTTCGTTCGTCGAATTGCCGAATATATTAGCCGCAACATTGTGCTAAGGCGACGGCTCCCTTCACGTTTCAATTCGATTCCTATTTACGTCACACCCGGAGCCTCGTTGATCTATTGGCGTGGACTTCGTTTAACTGCGTTTAACGATCTCTACGATTTCGCCGAAAACTATGTGCATCCTGGCCAAACAGTATGGGATGTGGGTGGGAATGTAGGCCTTTTTTCCTTCGCCGCCGCAGCCCGAGCCCAAGAGCATGGGTCCGTCTATTGTTTTGAGCCCGACCCGACTTCGGTGCGACTACTCAAACGGTCGATGCGACTGAATCACGGCAAAATTGCCCCGGTCCAAATCATTCCCACCGCGATCGCTGATTCTCTATCTTTAGAGTGGTTGGACGTGCCCGAGCGCAGCAGGGCGGCTTCTCACCTTCAATCAACCGGAGGAGGAGCTGGCTCAGACATCACTGGAAGAATCCGCGAAAGCCATCTTACTCCAGTCGTCACGCTTGATTGGTTGATCACTCAGATTACTCCGCCACATGTAATCAAAATCGATGTCGATGGGGCTGAACTCAGAGTGCTGAGAGGCGGCAGCGAGCTGCTGCGCAAGCATCTCCCAACGATTTTAGTCGAAGTCTACGAACGCAATGCGGATGAAGTAACCGCCCTATTGCACGAACTCGGCTACAGTCTCTTTCAATATGAAAGTGGTGAAGCACAGAAATCTCCCATCACAAGGACGACTTACAACACACTAGCTCTTCCTCCAAAGGCTCTGTAGACTACTTGTATTCATAATTCAAAGCATCCGAAATTGCTCGATAAATACTGGGTTAGTATTCTGAAAAAAGATACCCGAGCACTGCCGAGTTCACTTGGTGCTCACCACATATGAAAATCACCATCGTCATGGGATTTTTCCTCCCTATTCCACCAGCTGCCGGCGGAGCTATTGAAAAATCATGGCACCGTCTTGCTCAAGGACTGGCGCGTCGTGGACATCAAGTGACGATTATCTCCCGTCGCTGGAAAAATTGGCCATATGATGAAAACAAGGAAGGTATCCGCTATTTGAGGATTCCCGGTTTTAATCACACGTCCAAAATAGTTTTCAACCTACTTTATGATTTCATCTGGAGTTGGCGGGTTTTTATGAACTTACCGGTGGGTGATATTGTTGCGCTCAACACGGTAAGTTTGGCTTGCTGGCTAGGAGGAAGACACAACAAAGCAGGGAGAGTAATCGCTATGCCTGGTCGCATGCCTAAAGGGCAATTTAGATTATACCGAAGACCTGCCCGCATCCTCGTTCCGAGCTCCCCTGTCAGGAATGCAGTCAATCACGAACGCCCCTCATTTTCCTCGTTAATCCGCACCACTGGTTACCCTATTGATTACCAATCCCTCTCACGTGTTTCGGGAAGAACTAACGATGTTATCACGATCGGATATATCGGTCGGATCAATCGAGAGAAAGGCGTGGAACTGCTTCTTGCCGCATCACGACAACTCGTAACCCAGAAGCTCCCATCATGGAAAATTGTCATCTGCGGACCCTCTAAAATCTCACAAGGAGGGTCCGGTCCTGAGTATTTAAGCACTCTTAGGGCGCAATCACCTGAGTGTGTTGAATATCATGGAGCAATTTTCAATGAACCAGAATTACACGACATCTATCGAAGGTGTGATCTGTTCTGCTACCCCAGTCTTGCTCAGAGTGAGACATTTGGGGTCTCTGTTGTTGAGGCCATGGCCGCTGGGGCTGTCCCCGTAGTTTCCGATCTACAGTGCTTTCATGATTTCATCGCTCACGGTGAAAATGGATTAACCTTCGATGCTCATGCCGACGATGCCGTTGAGCAATTAACTGAAAATCTCGCGACACTTATTACGGACCGAAAACGTCGAAATACCCTTAGCCTAGCAGCACAAACAACCGCGAAATATTACGACTACGAAGCTTACATCGAACGTATGCTGGAAGATTTCATGGAATTGACCGACTCCTCAACCCAACCATGATCTAACCCGTGAGTTCATCAGCACCATACCTCGGGCAAAACTGCACGACCCCTTTCCCGCGCCGCGTCATGCTGAAGCAATGGCTGTGGATTTTTGTTCAGGGAACACTTTTTCGCTGGAGCCCTCGCACGTTTCATACGTTCCGAGCCCGACTGCTAAAACTATTCGGAGCCAAAATCCCATATCCTGATCAAGTCGTTGTATTTCCAACTGTAAAAATAACCTTTCCTTGGAACCTTCACCTCCAACCCCGATCGATGATCGGTCGTCGAGTTACGGTCTATAACCTCGCCCTAATCACACTCGAATATGGCGCCAACATCAGCCAAAACTGCCACCTCTGCGCTGGCACCCATGATTTCAATCAGTGGCCCATGCCTTTGGTTACGAAGCCCATTACAGTTGGTCGTAACGCTTGGATCGCGGCAGATTCATTTATCGGACCAGGCGTCACCATTGGTGAGTTAGCCGTGATTGGAGCTCGGTCTGTTGTAGTTAAGGATATGCCAGCACGAATGATATGCGCCGGTAATCCATGCCAACCGTTAAAAGTTCGAGAGGAACCACGCTAGAGCCACATGGTGCGGAGTAACCAGTCAAAATCCCAACGCTCTGCGGATCCTATGACCACAAGCACGCGCGAGATATTTTTAGAGCGAATGGTATTGAGTCACTTGATCCTACTGCTCATCGGCACGACTTGGGCCTACGGAGGCAATGTTGATTGGGCCCGAAATTTAGTGGGTCTGTGGGGCTCACTTTCAATACCTCTTCTATTTCAACTCTCACGCGAAAGACTCAAGAAACGCAGCTACCTTCCGCGGGTATTATTCACCCTTTGGCCGTTGGTGATCTTCAATACTTTGATCCTGCTCTCGCTGTTTTCCCCTGGTTTTCGAGTGGGGTATTACGAAGGCGAGGCGCTCCTCATAAATAATCAAGTCTCCCATTACTTACCGAGTAGCGCGCAACCGCTTGTCAGCCTGCACACCCTCTGGGTATTTGATGCGATCTATCTGAGTTGTTTCAATCTGCTACTAGGCATCAAGAGTCGGCACTCTTTCCGGCTCCTTCTCTTTGCGTGTTCGATCAACGCAATAGCTTTAGCCGTATTCGGCACTCTTCAAAA
>Ga0075118_10000788_pt1 | contig 26336 bp, 17 predicted proteins | sample AntAceMetag02UKE_FD_69794 | JGI IMG/M metagenome (GOLD analysis project Ga0075118, IMG submission 69794) | Saline lake microbial communities from Ace Lake, Antarctica - Antarctic Ace Lake Metagenome 02UKE | ecosystem: Environmental > Aquatic > Non-marine Saline and Alkaline > Saline | place...
TCATACACTGTATTCCAAAATCCAGAAGTATGGGCAGTTATAATCATGGATTTACTGCAGGCATGTTTTGGATTGTATTCTTCAATCATACGTGCCCAAAGCATTCTCATAGCGCGAAATTTTGCAATTTCACTAAAGAAGTCTCTTCCACTGGAAAGTTCGATTTTTATCAATGCAGATGCATCGTCAATTGAAACACCTTCTTCTAACAAAGCAACTAAATACTCATGAGCTTGCGCTAATGCTAGTCCTATTTCTGCAACGGCTCCAGCGCCACAATTGTGATAAGCGTTTGCATTTACTGAAAAAGCTCTAAGGCTTTTAAACGTAGATAGTTCTCTTATAGCCTGAAATCCAGGTTGAAATTCTTGTTTTTTATTGGTCCATTTTCCGGATAATGCCGCGTTGGTAATTGGGTCAAAATTCAGATGAATTTTATAATAATTATCTATATTTCCGAATGCCTGCGAAATGGTTTTTGATATTTTTTCTAAACTTGAATAATTGCTGAATTCGGTTGTAATGTATTCAGGTGCAATCTCTTTTAAAGTTTCAACTGTTGAGTCACCTCTTAAATTTAAACCCGTTAACCCTTTATTTAATAAATCTAATATTTCAGAGTTATCCGATTTAGAGTCACCAGACAGTTTGATGGTTTGATAGATTGTCCAATCGTTATTTTCTGTTTTTGTTCCTCTTCTCGAATTTGGAAGGTCAAGCGCTTTAGCAGCTGTGTATACAGGTTCTGTAGTTGAGCCTAAAACGTTTTCTTTTATTAAGTCTTTATAAGGCTTTCCCTTTAAATCCTTTTCAATTTGTGCTTTCCAATCCTCTTCAGAGAAAGACGGGAAATCGGTAAATAAACGTTCGTTTTTCATGACTTTAACTTGGTATACAAATGTAAGTTATTCGGAGAATGAGGGCGAAATGGAACGCTTGGTGAGAAGTAGCTATATTCTCATTTTTAAGACAGGTTACTCCTCCATTGTTTTTGGAGTAGTACTTATTGCTTTATCGTCTACAATTACAAAAATATCCTCATCAGGTTTTTTCATGAGGTATTTTTCTCTAGCAAATCTTTCAAGGTTGTTATCGTTGGTTAATAGGTTGTTAAGGTCTTTACTAGTTTGTTCAATTTGAAGTTTATAGTAATCCTTGTTTTCTTCTAATTTTCCTAGCTCTTGTTTTAACTGCATTTGAGAGATCAGGTCATGTCTATCAAAAAACAGCATGTAAATAAAAAAGCAAATCAAGGTAATGGCATAGCGGTTTCTCAACCAGTCAGGTAATTTTTTGAATGCTGAAATAATGCGTTGTGGCATTATACAAACTTAATTGGAAATCGAATTTATTCAGCGTTATTATCTAATCCTTTTAAGCAACCAAAAGTTTATATCTACTAGCTATTAGTGAAAGGCTAAATCAATAAAGACCTTCAAAAGAGCTTATTGTAATTCGGTAACATTTTTTGAAGGCACTGAGACATTATATTTGGTTTCTTTAAATTAGAGAGAATGAAAATATTTAATACACTTTTATTTGTTTGTTGCATTGGCTTGACTTCCGCTAGCGGGCAATCATACAAGGAAATGATGAATGATTATAGCTACAACTTTTACGACGTTGTTGCAAAAGCAGAAACGCACTTTAAAACCAATGCAACCGGAAAAGGGTCAGGATTTAAAGGATATATGCGCTGGAAAAACGAGAATGAAAGTAAGTTTTTCCCTTCCGGTGACAGAAGTAAGGTAAGTCCTTATTTTATTGAAAATGCTTACAATAGAATTAAAAAAGAAACACAATATTTTGGTTCCAGAGCAACTCAAAATCCTGATTGGATCGAACTTGGGCCTTGGGATGCTAACGTCGTTACTTCTCATTACTCTGAGGGAATAGGAAGAGTAGAGACGTTCTATGTTTATCCAAAAAACACGAATATTATGTATTTAGGTTCTCGAAGTGGAGGATTTTGGAGGACAACAGATGGTGGGTCCAATTGGGAGTGCTCGACGGATACAATGATAGCAACTGGTGTTAATATTCTTGATGCTTCCGATTCTGATCCTGATAGTGTTTTAATAAACCTTCAAAATGCGCAGAACACCTATACTCAGGGTATATATTACAGTATTGATGGCGGTAAATCATGGTTGCTTTCCAACTTTAATCCTACCAGTTTGGGTTGGGGTGGTTTAGGGAGAACTGGCAGAGTACGTTGGATAAAAATTAGTCCTTACGACTCTAAATTAGTTCTTGTAGGCACGGATAGAGGAATATATCGCTCAACTAATTTCATGCAAACCTATACTAGAGTAGTTTCTTCGGGTAATTTTACTCAAATAGAATTTCATCCTACTAATGCTAATGTCATTTACGTCTACAATAATGTAAATAATGCCAATCGAAATATTATTCAAATTAGTAGAAATGCTGGTTTAACCTTTTCGCCTTCAAACGCGATTCCTCAGAATAACAATAATAACAATGGAAGACTTTCGGTAAGCAAGGATTGTTCAAATTGCGTTTACTTCTCTTCTAATAATGGAGTATGGAAGTCACTAAACGAAGGTCAGGATTTTACATTTTTAAGTAATCCGGGTCAGGGTGGGCACGGATTTGCTGTAAACGATGTGGATACTTCTAATTTGATTTACGGTTATGTTGACCTTACCGCGAGTAACAATGGAGGTAAGAATTTTAACCAAGTAACGTATTGGTCTACAGGTAATTCAAGTCACAGAAGCGATAACTATATCCATGCTGATATGAGAGCAGCTCAATCAATCGATGGCGTTTTTTATGTAGGGACTGATGGTTATTTTGCAAAGAGTTCGGATAAAGGTGTTTCTTGGACAAGATTAAATGATGGAACTGCAATTAGAGAGTTTTATCGATTTGGTTTAAGTCAATCGGATGCTTGGTTATCAATGGCGGGTTCTCAAGATAATGGAACCAGCATTTATAAAAAAGAGGGTTGGATAGAGTGGAATGGTGGTGATGGAATGGAAGCTGTGGTTCAATCACTAAATTCTGACTGGATGCTGGGTAGCTGGCAATACGGAAATAGAAATCGAACTACAAATGGAGGCCAATCAAGAGGCGGAGCATCACACGGGAATACTAATGATTGGATTGCACCTATGCTAGCAGACCCAAATCATCAGATGAATGTCTATTCATTTGGCGTAAATGTGTTTAAGAGTGAGCAGTTTGGTGGTAATTGGCAAACGCTTGGTAATGTTGGATTTCGCAATGGTAGTGGAAATTTAGAAAATACTAAACACGCAGCTATTGCCCATAACAACTCTAAGATAATCCTTGCTTCTAGAAATAATAAGATGATGCTTTCAAAGGATGCTGGAGTAAGTTTTACTGAAATCACTTCTGATTTACCAAACACAAATTCACCTTCTTGGATTGCTTTTGATCCAAATGATGATAACACAATAATACTAACCTATGATAGGTATCAAGACGAAAACAAGCGCGTTTACGTGTCTCGTGATTTGTGTAAAACATGGGAGAATATTTCTTACAATCTGTCTGATATGCCATTAAGAACTGCTGTGATTGATTTTACAGATAGCTCGTATATCTATGTAGGTGGAGAGCGAGGAGTTTATTATAAATCTATGAATGGTAGCAGTTGGAATTTATACAGTGAAAAATTACCGACAGTATCTATTCGAGAGTTGGATATTCAATGGGCCACAAATACATTAAGGGCTGTTGCTTGGGGCAGAGGAATGTGGCAAACTAAATTGGTAGATCGTGCAGATTATCCTGAAATTACAAAAATCACTATGAATGTTGCACCGACAACGTCGCAGCCAAAAGAGGATTTACCAATGGAAATAACTGCTGTTGTAACGTCGAAAATACCGCTGAAAAAAGTCTATTTAAAGTGGTCTAAAGACACTGCTAGCTATGTGAATACCATAGAATTTGTCCAATTAAATGGAGATACGTTCGTTGCTAAATCTGAAATTCCTGAATTTCCAGCTCAAACGAATATCTACTTTAAGGTTTTTGCTGAAGCTAATAGTGGAGATTTATCAGAAAGCGCTAAACTGCATTACGAGTACAGAGTTTGCACATCTCGACCAATTATACGAGCAATTGCTAGTAAAACTAAAGTGTGTAGAGGTGAGTCGTTCGTTTTAAATGGCGGAGGAGGAGTAAGATATAAATGGAATAATGGAGGCGAAAATGGAATTCCAATTATTGCAGAAAACGCTGTCACATTTACTGTGAAGGGTTATGATGGCTTAAACTGTGCAAGTATGGATTCTGTTACCGTTACTATTGATACCGTTGCAACGGAAGTAACTGTTTTAAAACAGACACTTCAAGCTAATGTGGTAAGTACAAATTACCAATGGCTCGATTGTGATAATAATTGGATGCCAATTAGAGATGAAACAAATAGGTCTTTTACAGGCATTGCTGGAGGTAGATTTGCGGTAGAATTAGAGCAAAACTCATGTCTGGATACTTCGGTTTGTTATCTGATCTTGGGGGACAGTAACCTAGTCGATATTAGTGAGATTTCACTAAAGCAAATTTATGGAAATGAGATTCAAATATTCCCTAATCCAACTTCGGGAATAATAGAATTTAAAGGTTTATCCGATATTGGAGAATTTACCTTGTCCGTTTATGCCGTTGATGGAAAGCTAGTTCAGAAGAATGAAAGTGTAACTACTAATTCATTAGTGCTGGATATTTCAGATCAACATTCAGGTTTGTATTTAGTTGAATTAAAGAGTGCAACTACTGTAATTCGAAAAAGGGTTTTAAAAGAATAATCAATCGGAATTTGTACTGTGTTTATAGTAGAGCACTAAGTCAGGTTTATAAAACCTGAGTAATTACCTGAGTAATTACCTGAGTAATTACCTGAAAATTAACACAAATAAAAAAGCCCGACTGGATAATTCCAATCGGGCTTTTAATAAATAGTAAGATCCGTTTATTATCCTAAAAACGGATATTTATAATCTTTTGCAGGAAGGAATGTTTCTTTTATAGTTCGTGGAGATACCCAACGCGTAAGGTTCAAATAAGAACCCGCTTTATCGTTAGTTCCTGAACCTCTAGCACCACCAAATGGTTGCTGGCCAACAACAGCACCAGTAGGTTTGTCATTGATGTAGAAATTACCAGCAGCATTCTCTAGTTTTTTCATTGCAAAATCAATTGCATAACGATCTCCACTAATTATTGAGCCAGTCAATGCATAATCTGAAGTTTCGTCTACCATGTCCAACGTTTCTTCAAACTTGTCATCATCGTAGGTGAAAATAGTAATAACAGGTCCGAAGATTTCTTCGCACATAGTTCTGAATTTTGGATTTTCAGTTACCACAACAGTTGGCTTAATGAAATATCCAACTGACTTGTCATAAGAACCACCAGCAACTACCTCTGCGTCATCAGCGTTATTACAGAAGTCTACAAACTCAGCTATTTTGTCAAACGATCGTTCATCAATTACAGCATTTATAAAGTTTGAATAGTCAGACGGTGCGCCAATTTTAAAGGACTCAACATCAGCAACAACTTTATCTATTACTGCTTTCGACATAGATTTTGGTAAATAAACTCTAGAAGCAGCAGAACATTTTTGACCTTGGAATTCAAAAGAACCTCTAGTAATGGCTGTTGCTACTTCATCAACGTCAGAAGTGTTATGCACCATGATAAAGTCTTTACCACCAGTTTCGCCAACTACTCTTGGATAGCTTCTGTATTTTTCAATGTTGTTTCCAATGGTTTTCCAAAGGTGTCTGAAAACTCCTGTAGAACCAGTAAAATGCAAACCTGCGAAATCTCTATGATTGAATATTACTTCACCAGCATCTGCTCCGTGAACGGTAATCATATTGATAACACCAGCAGGCAATCCAGCAGCCTTGAATAAATCCATAACCACCTTTGCAGAGTATATCTGTGTATCTGAGGGCTTCCAAACAATAGTGTTACCCATCATTGCAGGAGCCGCACATAAGTTGGCAGCAATAGAGGTGAAGTTGAAAGGAGTAATAGCAAACACGAAACCTTCTAATGGCCTGTATTCTAACCTGTTCCATACTCCAGGTGAAGAGTCAGGTTGTTCGGAATAAACCTGTTGCATGAAATACGCGTTGTATCGGAAAAAGTCGATTAACTCACATGAAGCATCAATTTCAGCTTGCATTGCGTTTTTACTTTGCCCAAGCATAGTTGCAGCATTCATTCTCGCACGGAAAGGTCCAGCTAATAAATCAGCAGCTTTAAGGAAGATAGCAGCTCTGTGTTCCCAACCTAAATTAGACCAATCATTTTTAGCGGCTAAGGCAGCATCGATAGCAGCCTGAACATGCGTTTTATCTCCCATGTTTCCATGTCCAATTACTTTGGCGTGCTCATGTGGAGGATTTAATGGTAATTTATTATCCGTTGTAACTTCTTGATTTCCAATGTACATTGGAACATCAATTACTGAATTATACAATTCTTGATAGGCAGCTTCTAGTTCTACTTTTTCAGGGGATCCTGGTGCATAGCCTAACACAGGCTCATTTTCAGGAAAAGGAATGTTATATACTCCGTTTGGCATAACAACTTTATTTTTAGGGTTAAACGCTTAAATTTCTAGGATGCAAAGGTAGTTATTCGAGAAAAATTGAGAGGCGAATTAAGCTAAGTTGTATTAATTCAATTTACTGAGCAAGGCCATCTCAAATCGAGGAATATCAACTTCTATTAATTCTTGATTGTCTTCTTTTCTGAAAATATAAGAACCTTCCATATAACCTATACTTGAATTAAGGTCACAATAAGATTGGTATTGGTACGATTCACCAGGCAGTAATATTGGTTGTTCTCCAATAACACCTTCACCGTTTACGAAGCGCACAGGAGTTAGACTGTCTTGAATTTTCCAATGTCTGCTCAAAAGTTGAATTGAAAAATCGTTGTTATTCTGAATGTCTATTGAATAGGTAAATAAATACTTACCACTATGCATGTCAGAACTATGCTGAACAAACTTCGTTTCAACTTTTACTTCGACTCTTGATGTGATTTGACTGACCATTTCTGGCAATAAATATAGTTAGTTTTTGGTCTTATTTTTAATCTCTATTCAAATTGTACCTAAATTGACTTTGCTCACTTGGGAAAAATAGTGAAGTATGCTTAATTAGTCGCACATAATCTGCTGTAATGTCTTTGTGATATATCAAAATTGAATATGAATTTTCAGCATCTGTAAAGCTATTTTCAATGCGATTAATATCTCCTGTTACTCCATCTTTTGAATATAATATTTGCCAATTGTACATTCCTTGTTTAAGATAAACCGCCAATCGGTAACGTTTTTTTTCTGGTTCATAAATCATTTTGAAGCGTTCAGAAAACTCAAAGTTTGAAAGCTCTCCAAAAACATAGAAATCGCCATTTGGGTCCTCGTTTTCTTGATTTAAATAGAAATATACCATGCAGTAATCTATATCGCTTGCCGTAGTATGGTTAAAGGAGTTAGAGCCAATAACCCGACCTCCATATAAAGAACCTTGCAAGCTTCCTTGTCGGTGCATTCTCCTCTCCTTCATGGGTTCAATAAACACATGAGTACTATCTATTCTTGTTATAAATCCATCAATGTTTTCTGATTTTAGAGTCAGATTTCTAAGATCGGCATAGCGTTGCTCATTTCCTGCCCAAAATGAATTTGGGCCATTGTGGTTGTACTCTAATATATTGTTTGAAATAAAAAGTGGTTTTAAATCAGTAATCGCATTGTCTGTGCGATTATTCTGAATCAAACTAACTTTAATGGCATCAGCGGGGTTTATTATTTGGTATTTAGAAAAATCAACAGAAAAATCTATTTCATGTTTTTTATCTCTATCGACAGGTTTAAAAGCAGGATGCACTTTGGCTTTTAACAGAACCTTGTCTTCTGTAACATAGAACCTATGTGATAAGAGCAATTTCGTAGGATCTCCATTTCGATATACATAAACTAGGTAGTTGCCAGAAACACGAAATCGAATTTCTTCATTTGGTAAAAACAGCTTGTATTGAACATAAGATTGATTGAAAGAGGTAGAGAAGGTGTAATTGTTTAGAAATGGTTCCTCACTGCCAGAAATGTATTGGAAATATTGAATTTCAGTTGGATTCCACTCGTTATCGCAATGTACTATTCTATAGTTGAGGTCTTCAACTTTCATGCTAAAATCATCAAAGGTTAATTCGAGCTTTTCTCCACCATTCAAGTTTATTATTGGTAAACCAGCGCTGCTTCCTCCCTTATGAAAATTAATCGTGTGAATTTTATCGTTGTAAATTCTATTTCGATATTCTAAACGGAATTCAGGAACGTATTCTATTTCATCATCAGTATCTTGAGAAAAGCTATTGCTTCCGTAAAGAATAATTAAGAGAATTGGAATAAGGTATTTTTGTTTTCGGAACATTTTTTTCAATAATACGGCCTAAATGCAAAAAAGCGGCCAAAAGCCGCTTTTTTGAAATAATATAGAATTCATTTGACTAGTGAGTTGCTAAATAATCAGCAACACCATCATGAGTATCTTTCATTGCAACGTCACCTTTTGCCCAATCTGCAGGACAAACTTCTCCATTTTCTTCAAAATGTAGTAAAGCATCCACCATTCTCAAAGCTTCGTTTACACTTCTTCCTAAAGGAAAGTTATTTACTACTTGATGCTGAACAATACCTTCTTTGTCGATAAGGAATAATCCTCTATAGGCAATCATTGGTCCTGTAGCAATTAATTGGCCTTCTTCGTCCACATCGTAATCTCCAGCTAAAACACCGTAGTTTGCAGAAACACATTTAGAAGTATCGGCAACAATAGGGTAAGTAACTCCTTTAATTCCACCGTGTCCTTTTTCCATCTGCAACCAGCCCCAGTGAGACTCAGGAGTGTCTGTAGAACATGCTACTACTTCGACACCTCTTTTCTTGAACTCATCTAATTTCGATTGAAATGCGTGCAATTCTGTAGGGCATACAAATGTGAAATCTTTTGGGTAAAAGAAAAATAATACATGACTTTTTCCAACGAATTGATCCAAAGAAAATCCGTCTACAACTTCGCCGCCATTCACAACTGCTGATTCAGAAAATGAAGGTGCTTTTTGTCCAACTAATACTGACATATTTTTTGTTTTTATTGTTTTTAATTTTGGCGTGCAAAGATAACCGTTATCATCAGTCTTGAAATCGAATAAAAGTGGTTTTATTGTTAACCTTTTTAAATGCGCCTTGTTTTACTATAACAATCAAATACTCTAACAATTGAAAACACTAAAAGTTACCTTACTCCTAACGCTGTCTGTGTTTTTTGCACACTTTGTGTCAGCCCAAACTGGAAGTATTAAAGGAGTCTTACTCGATGAAATTAGTAACGATCCGATACCATTTGCAAACATTATTATCAAGGGAACCACAAAAGGAACCGCTACAGATTTTGATGGCGTTTATTTAATTGATGGAATTGAACCGGGTTTCGTTCAACTTCAGATTTCAGTAGTTGGTTTTAAACCAAAAATTTCAGGAGCTATAAATGTAATATCTGGGCGACAAAGCAACTACAACGTAAAAATGGAGCAGTCTTCCACTGAAATGAATGAGGTTGTTATAGAAGCAGAAGCATTCTCAAAAACTATGGAAAGTCCGCTGTCTATGCAAACGATTAGTGTGGCTGAGATTGAACGGGCAGCTGGAGCAAACCGTGATATTTCAAAAGTAATACAATCATTTCCAGGAGTTACTTCAACACCTGCCTTTCGAAATGATATTATTATTAGGGGCGGGGCGCCAAATGAAAACCGATTTTATTTAGATGAGATAGAAGTACCTAATATTAATCATTTTCAAACTCAAGGCGCTTCAGGAGGTCCTGTTGGGATAATCAACGTGAATTTAATTCGAGAAGTTGACTTTCAAGCTGGCGCTTTTCCTGCGGCAAGAGGAAATATGTTGAGTTCTTTATTGACTTTCAAGCAATTGGATGGTAATTCAGAAAAATTGAAAGGTAAGGTCACTATTGGCTCTTCAGATATAGGTCTTACTCTTGATGGACCATTGGGCAAGAAAACAACATTTGTTTTTTCAGCAAGACAATCGTACTTGCAGTTTCTATTTACAGCTTTAGGATTGCCATTTTTACCTACTTATTGGGATTATCAAACTAAAGTGAAGCACAAAATCAATAACAAAAATGAGATCAGTTTTATAAGTATAGGTGCATTAGATAAAAATGTATTGAACCTGGATGCAAACGAAACAGAACAGCAACGTTACGTTTTGAATAATCTTCCAAGTTCTGATCAATGGAATTATACCATTGGAGCAGTTTACAAGCATTTTCAAGAAAATAGCTTCCAGACCTATGTGGTGAGTAGAAATATGTTGAATAATGAGGCGGAGAAATACACTAACAATGATGAGAGTTCAGAAGACAACTTGACACTTCGCTATAAGTCTCAAGAGATTGAAAATAAATTCAGATTTGAAAATACAACAAGAGTGAATGACTGGAAGTTTGTAGCAGGTGTAAACTATGAATTTGCCAAATACAATACTGAAACCTTTAATCGGATTTTCTTACCGGCGAGCCCTGTCGCTCCTGCAAGATTGGACACGTTCAACTTTACTTCTGAGTATAATATGAACAAGTTTGGTGCATTTTTTCAGGTAAGTAAACGATTATTGGAAAGTAGGTTGAATGTGAGTTTTGGAATTAGAACTGACATAAACGACTTTAATACTGAAATGTCTAACCCAATAAATCAACTTTCGCCTAGGGCAAGCTTGGCTTATTCGTTAAGTGAAAAATTTTCTTTGAATTTGGCTGCGGGCAGATTTGCTCAGTTACCTCCTTACACTGTTTTAGGGTTTCAACGGGATGGTGAATTTGTAAATAAGACAAATGGTATAAAGTACATAAAGGCGAATCACTTGAATGGAGGTCTTGAATACCGTCCAAAGTCTTCTTCAAGAATTACGGTTGAAGGCTTTTATAAATTCTATCAAGATTATCCAATGCTTATTGATAAGGGAGTTAGCTTAGCCAATTTAGGAGCTGACTTTGGTGTTATCGGTAACGAAGAAGTTACTTCAACCTCAGAAGGTCGAGCTTATGGTATTGAATTAATGGCACAACAGAAACTTTACAAAGGTTTTTATGGGATTTTGAGTTATACCTGGGTGCGAAGTGAGTTTACTAATATCGATGGTGTTTTTGCACCGTCTGCTTGGGATTCTGAGCACTTAGTATCCGCAACATTAGGTAAAAAGTTGAAAAACAATTGGGAAGTTGGAGCAAGATGGCGCTTTGTAAGTGGTCGGCCTTCTACGCCATATTTAACTGGAGTTTCTGCATTGCGTCCAGTGTATGATGTAAACCCTGCTGGTGTGTTGGATTATGCAAACGTAAATGGAGATAATCTAGGAGAGTTTCACCAATTAGATGTACGTGTGGATAAAATTTGGAATTTCAAAAAATGGTCATTGAATCTGTATTTAGACATTCAGAATTTGTATAATTTTCAAGCTAAGGAACAGCCAATTCTATTCCCGTTTGAAGATGATAATGGGAATCCAATTATTACTAATCCAGATGCACCTTATGCTGAACAAACTTATGATTTACAACAAATTCCCAATACAACAGGAACGGTTTTACCGACGATTGGGGTAATCATCGATTTCTAAATTAAAAAACTTGATTTAAAAGAAATGCCCCGCAATTTTCGGGGCATTTCTTGTTTTAAGCTTTTTTCTTTTCAAGTCGTTTAAAGAGGACAATGGAGTAAATGATGCCATAGAGCGTTCCTTAAAACGTCAATGCAACAGTTGATTTCAAAGCACAGTCTTGCGGAATAAATACCATTAACAAAGCACCAATTAACCCTGAAAATAAAAATAATCTCCCAATTAAGCGGTGCGTTTTTTCCAAACTTCATCGCTTTGCAAAGTCCAAGGAATTCTAAATGCTACGAAATAGTTTCGTTTTATATTTTTCAAGTAAATTCCAAGCATAGTAATTAAGAAAGCAAGAGCAAATGTGATAGCCTATTCCGTGTTCTTAATTACTCTATATGCAGTCAAAACAATAATCATAACTACGGTTACTATAAACAGAGGAAGGGTCAACCTCAGCTTACTATTAAGAGTTTACGTGTTTTTTTAAATTTCCTTTAGGGGCGATTTTATGGACAAACTTCATAATAACATGCAACCCGATTTGAATTAAACCTGAGCTTGATCTGACTCAAATGTTTCAAAAAACAGTTCAGTTATACTTACAATACTCTTCAATTCAGCATCTATTTTTTCGTTAGAATCTGCGTTTTTAGCTTTTTGAACAGAGGCTAGAATAGGTTCCAGCATTTTGTGTAATTCTGTATGATCATCGCCTTTCATTGTGCAGTTTTTAATGATGTAATCACACTGATAGCTTATCTCTCCGAGTAAAACAGCATAATTCTTGTCTTCCTCGTTCATTTCGTTGAACGAAATAATCATATGTTGTATCATTAACATACCTTCAGAAGTTTCAGCATTCGCTTTCATTTTCTTGGCTGTCTCAGGCTCTTTATTCTCAGTTTTAACTTCTTTGCTTTCGCTTGCAGATTCTACGCAACTAGTAATGACTATTATTGATAGAAGTACGTAAAAGAAATATCTCATAGCTAACTATTTTCCTACAAAAGTATGCTTATTAACAGCTTTTTGAAATGGATAACAGGTCGAACCACTACATTTGCTACATGCGTAAAATTTTGGTGCTTGTTATTTTGGTTTCTTTCAGTTTAGGTGGGTTTGCGAGTAAGCTCTTATTGCCTATGGACGATACTCAAAAGAACCATATGAAATCCTACGGGGTTGCTTTTTGGGTTCTAGAACGCGAGGTAACGGTAGAGTGGCTGTTGAATTATCGCGGCGGGAGTTTTATGATTCCTTATTCTAAGGATATCGAAGCGGAATGCATAATACGAGGGGTTACATTCTTAACAATTGCTGATGCACAAGCGATAGCTATCAAACAAGAAATAGCTAATCCAGAAGTAAATATGGAGGTGGTGAAATTGGAAAAAGCTCCTAAAATCGCTGTTTATTCACCAAAAGGAAAACAGCCATGGGATGATGCAGTTACTTTGGTCTTATCTTATGCTGAAATCCCATATACCGTTATTTACGATGATGAAATTATTAGTGGTGAATTACATCTCTATGATTGGTTGCATTTGCATCATGAAGATTTTACAGGGCAGTACGGCAGATTTTATGCGAGCTATAGAAATGCACCTTGGTATCAATCTCAGGTTAAAGAATTTGAAGCAACTGCAGAGCGATTAGGTTTTAGTAAAGTAAGCGAACTTAAATTGGGTGTAGCACTCAAGATTAAAGAATACACAGCAGGGGGGGGATTTGTATTTACGATGTGCTCGGGCACAGATAGCTATGATATCTCACTTAGCGCTGAGGAAGTAGATATTTGTGAAACTATGTTTGATGGTGATCCTGCCGATCGTAATGGTCACAACGAATTGAATTACGATAATACATTTGCATTTCGTGATTTCCTCATAAGTCGAAATCCAATGGAATATGAGTTTTCTAATATTGATGCAACCCCCTTACATTCTCGTACACCGGAGAATATTGATTACTTCACGTTGTTTGAGTACTCGGCAAAATGGGATCCTGTTCCTACAATGTTATGTCAAAACCATACAAGCAGAGTAAAAGGGTTTATGGGGCAAACGACAGCATTTAACAAAGGATTTATAAAGCCAGGCGTGCTAATTATGGGTGAGAATAAATCATTAAATTCCGCAAAGTACATTCATGGTAAGTTTGGTAAAGGTCAATGGACTTTTTATGGTGGACATGATCCTGAAGACTATCAGCATTTTGTAGGTGACCCTCCAACAGACTTGGATTTGCATCCTAATTCTCCAGGTTATAGATTAATATTAAACAATGTACTATTTCCCGCCGCTAGAAAGAAAAAGCAGAAGACCTAGGAGACTATTCAACAACTTTAAACCTCCTAGCTAAGGTTCCTCCTTTAGTTTTTATAGTGAGTATTAAAAACTCGGAAGTCTAATTTGATGAAAGCTCCGATTTATTTTCGTTTGTTGTTTTTAGAATAAAATCCAGTTTTTGACCGAGTTGATTCGTTATCAGCAGATGCGAGATTTTTGAGTTCGATTTAATGGTTATCGAATTGCCAACTTTCGCAGGGTTAGGAAAGATTGATAATTCGTTATAATTGGTAAACATAAGGATGCTACTAGTAGCTTATCCTTAAGCTATGTTTACCGAATCAGTCCACTTATAAGCAATGATTAGAATGGGGTTTCTATTCGATAAGTCCATTTTATGTACAATTCCATTTAAAAAATTTGAGTTTCAATGGCACATTTACACTCCAATTCAGATTTAAGAGGAGTGAATCGAACCTGAGGATTATTTCTTGATCCGTGAACTATCTAGATGGGTAAGCCCAATGCATATTAACGTTTATTATCAAATTACAACCAATTATCAATCAAACTCATGATTTTTGAATCCCATTTATCAATATTTAAAGAATGTACCCCTGGCATTAGAGTGCGGCCGTTAATTGCAGAATAGGAGCTAGGTAAATAATTGCTGAGTTTATTGCCAGGATTAGTTTAGAATTCGAATGTGCTGTCAATAATGGTTTGAGAGGAGGCTGAAACTCCAGCTAAAATTCCGATTACGAATAGTATTTTTTTCATAGGTATATATTCTGAATAACTGTAACGGCCTCCTATTCAGAAACATGTATTTGATGTGACTTTTGTTGCTGCGTTATTAAGAAGAATAGATATTTTTGCACTCTAAATAAAAAGCTAGATAACAATGCCCGATGGTTATCGGAATGTAGACAGTTACTAGCCGGAGATGCCGAAGTGGCGGAATTGGTAGACGCGCTGGATTCAAAATCCAGTTCCTTCTGGGAGTGCGGGTTCGATTCCCGCCTTCGGTACACTTTAAGCCTCATAATCACCTGATTATGAGGCTTTTTTGTTTTTATTGGTCACAAAATAGTAACATGTGTATAGCTAGTAAGGGCAATTATTGGCAGTTTGGTGAGGTTGATTCTTGAAAAAACTCCTTAAAAAGATTACATAAATTGTTCAATGGTTGTTAGGTGTAGCTCAATTTCTCCTTTTACTGATTTAGCAAGATACAAAAGTCCTTGATCGTCTTTGTACACCGCTCTGTTATTACAACCTTCACAAATAAAATTAGTACTGTAGCCTTTTTTTAATTTCAATGCGATTTTCACAAGGTCAATGTCATGTTGATTTTTAAAAGGTGAGCATTTATTACAGTATTCTGACATTTACTAGCCTTTAAAGCAAATATAATTGGTTGTTAGGACTCGTTATAAACTCTTTTTCCGCCCCTGTATTCTTCTGGTGCAAGTCCTTGTGAAACAAATTGAATAACAGGAATTTCAAACTTTTCTAAATCATTAGTTTCATGCTGAATGTGTTTCAACTTAGGTAGGAAAAAGTCACTCAGTTTTATTACAAGGTCAATCGCCTTTGCTGGGTTCTCTTTTGCTACTTCAATGAGCCATAAGTCCATATTTTCCAGATTCTTTTCTACTAGTTCCTTGTAGGCTAGTCTAACCTCCTTGTTTAACTTGTTTGGTGTTCCTTTTTTTCTCCCACCAGTCTTTATTCCTTTTGCCATAATTCTAATTATTACATACACGCGTAGTGACCTCTAAAAAACCTTTGTTTCATTACAATTCTTTACTCTAATCCCTCATCTAAAGAAAATATGAACGCTATGAAATATTTATAGAGAATCATCTAATACATTCTATTTTAGATACTATCTGAAATACCTTTTGCAAGCTGTCATTTTATGATCTAGTTCTTCTATTAATTCAGGTGTTGAAGTTAAGCATGGTTCATTGCATAGGGTTTTGACCTCTTTCTTTAATCTGGAATAATACTCAGGCTTTGAAAAAATACCTTTAGATCTCATTGCTTCAATTTCTTGAATAATATTTTCTTCTCCAATACTCTTAATTGTGAGTAGTTGCATTTGTTTCCAAAAGTCTTTAGGGCTATTCATAAGCATATGATTTAGATTAAATTTTTTTAGTTTATCAATATTTTGATATTCATTGTACCAATCATTGAAAATTTGAATATAGAATGCTTCATTTGATAGGGTAGAGAGGTTTACTTCTGGTCGGTTAAACCTTCTGGCTAGCCTTCCTTTGTATCTCATTTCAAACCTTAGAATGTTTGATCCTTTCCATACTTCTGGAATGTCTATACCTCTTTTTAAGCCTTCAGCTACCTTATTGTAAAACAGCTTCTGTTTGTTTGTACCGCTGTAATAGAGGCTTTTTGTTACTGGTTGCCTCATATAATTATTTGATTCACCTAAATGGTTGAAATAAGCCTCAGGCTTATATTTCATAATATGATTTTGAGCAAAGTCAATTCTAGTTAGTTTGGATTTATCCATAGGTAAAAGGAGTGATTCAGAAAGCTGTTCAACTGCTCTGGCTGAGTCACTCCTTGTTAGGGTTTGAAAATTGTCATTTAGAAAGTATTTTGCTAAACTGCCTTTAACTGATAACCCGCTAGAGTTTGAGGTTATATTCAGGTTTTTTAAGTTGCCAGAATAATAATAACCTTTTTCAGATTTGTGTTCAGTAAAATTGGTTAGACTCTTTTTAATTGCCAGGTGATTAACATTTTGACAATGAGAAAAGTCTAACCATGAGTTTATAGTATCATACATAGATTGACAATTTGAATCAAGTAAACCACCTTATTATAAACCCAAGCCTGAGTAATTGAAAAATGGTGTTGCTTTATCCCTTAGATCAGCTAATTCTTTTTTGAAGTCGGAATCAATCGCTTTATTGTAGAATGAGTGTATTAGATTTCTTGCATCTGGAATTACAATCATTTCAATCATAGAATAATCTTCATTTAGAAAAAAGAGATAAGCATCATTTCTAAATTTGAATTGAGGGTTTGGCAAGCCATTTTTTAGAAGTCTCTTAGCATTAGGATAGCCATAAGCAATTAAAGGGAAGTCTATATCTTCAATGTATAAGCTAGATAGGTTTATACTATTGTTTGTAAGGCTTAAATCAGCTGTCCTTTTACTGTCACAGTGAACAAAATCTCTGCATGGCGTTTTATAAAAGAATAATTGGCCTTTGGAATTGACAAAGTTTGTCAAGCCAGCATATTGCTTTCCATTAAGTGAGCTGCTGCTAATACAATCGACTCTAACCTTGCTTTTGATTTTATTGAAACTCCTTAAATCTTCAGGTAGATCAATGAACTTAAAGTAATGAAGATTCATTTTGCAGCCCTCCCAAAATTCTTTTCCATTGATATTGTTGCTGCTTTCTGTTCAAGTTCTTCTTGACTAAGAACTTTATTCTGTAATAAGAATGCTTCTACTTCTGTTCTTTTGAAAAAAATGATTTTTCCATTTGGTTTATAGCAAGGAATTTTTCTTGTTGATGTTAGCTTATATAAATAGCTTTTTGAATAGCCAGTGAAATGGGCAACTTCAACTAGGCTTAATATTGTTTTTTGTTGAACTAAGCCTCTTTCTAGCCTTTCTTGCCCATCTTTTAGGCATTGCAGGGAGTCTGTAACTTTTTTGTAATTAAAATCCATTTTAAACGATTTAAAGGTTTGAAAATGGATAGCGCTATCCTTACTTGTTTTATAGAACAAAGTTGCAAACAACGGCAACTTATAGGCTTTAGAACACTTTAGACACTAAAGGCACTAAAGACTAATTACCTACTGATATTGGTTTTTTGAGCCTGTTGATTCTTATAATTATTATCTTTTAGTAACATTCAGCAGTCAAATGATAACTACATTTGTGGAATGGTCAAACTTAATACTATAACATCCCGATTTGGAATATTGCTTATTATACTAGCCATTGGGAGTGATCTTTACTCTCAGAAATCAAGTCACTCAAAAACTATCCAATATAGTTCCACAAATGGAGGTACAGCTTATTGTTGGAAGACAATTTCAGACAACAAAGGCAATATTTATTCTACTGGCTATTTCTATAGGACAATAGACTTTGATCCTGGAGTTGGAACAGTTCTATTGACTTCTTCAGTCTCTCATGATGCATATATTTCAAAGCATGATAAAAATGGAGGGCTAGTCTGGGTCAAGCAATTTACAGGCAGCAATACTTCACATGGTTATTCAATTGTATTAGATGACTCTTTAAATGTTTACAGTACTGGGTACTTTCAGGGTAATGCCGATTTTGACCCTAGTACTGCATCGTTTATATTAAATACTAAAGCAAATAGCACTCCTGATATATATGTCAGCAAACTTGATTCTAATGGCCAGTTTGTATGGGCTAAACAGATGGGTGGTCTTGGAAATGATTTAGCTTGGACAATTACAAGAGGTTCCACTGGAAATTTATTTATAGGTGGATGGTTTGAAGGTGTAGCAGACTTTGACCCTTCAAGTTCTAACTTAAATCTCAGGTCAAATGGTGGAAAGGATGCTTTCATATGCTCCCTTACATCAAATGGGTTGGTAAACTGGGCTAAATCGTTTGGTGGTTCAAGTCATGATGAGGTTCATAGTATAGTAGTTCTAGATTCTCTAGTTTTTAGCACAGGAGCGATTCGAGATACTGTTGATTTTGATCCAGACACAAGCACGCATATCGTTATCAGCCAAGGTTATTCAGAAGGTTTCCTTCATATTATAGATACCTCAGGTGCATTCAAGGGGGTGTCGGTAATTTCTGGAATTGGCCAAAATGGGGGGTATGATTTAGCTAAAGATAATTCAGGAAATATTCTAACCACAGGCTTTTTTTCATCAACGGCTAGTTTTGGCGATTCTTCTAATCAAACTCCTATTACATCTATGGGCAGATTTGATTCTTACATTTCAAAATATGATAGATCTGGGGGGCTGATTTGGGCTAAGTCTATTGGTGGTTCTAGTGATGTAAGGGGGCATTCAGTCGCTACCGATAACTTGAATAATGTTTACACACTAGGAACATTTGCTGGTAATGTGGATTTTGATCCTGATACTTCATTAAGCCACTTTGTAAATGCAACAACAAAAAATGTTTTTATTACTAGGTTCGACTCCAATGGTAAATTTCAATTTGTTAGCCCATTTAAAGGAGATCAAAGTGAATCTTATTCTGTAGAGGTTAATCCCTTTAATGAGATTTTGGCTAATGGCTTTTTCTATGGCACAACAGATTTTGATCCTGACACTGGAAAACATGAGTTGAAAGCTAAGGGTTACTTAAATGGATTTATTACTATTTTATCTCAATGTGAATTTACTGATACAAATTATTCTAAAATAGTTTGTGATTCGATTAGAAGTCCATCAAGCAAATATGTTTGGAGTAAATCAGGGGTTTATAAGGACACATTGATTAATTATTCTGGTTGTGATAGTGTTATAACCATTAACCTCACTGTATTACATAGTACTAGAGACACTACCAGTTCTAGTTCATGTGATTTATACACCTCACCAAGTGGTAAAAACTGGTCAACATCAGGAACTTACCTCGATACCGTTTCAACCTCAAAAGGTTGTGACAGCTTACTAGTCATAAAGTTAACCATAAAGCAGAGTCTTTTAGATACTGTTTATCTCAAAGGCTGTGATTCGATTAGAAGTCCTAGTGGTAAATATGTTTGGACATTTAATGGTGTGTTTCAGGACACTATGTCTGCTAAAAATGGTTGTGATAGTATTCTAGTTGCATTCCTCGATTTAGGAAGTACAAAAGTGAGTAATATAAAAGATACTAGCTGTTCAGAATTGGTAAGTCCAAGTGGAAAGTATATTTGGACTTCAACAGGTGTCTATTTTGATACATTATTCACAGCTAAGGGATGTGATAGTGTTTTGAAATATGATCTAGTCATACCAAATAGAAGTTTATCTGTTAAAGATAGCAGTGGTTTTTTAGTTGCATTGGGTTCTCATAATACATTTCAATGGTATGAATGTAAAGAACAATTCACCAAATTGAATGGAGAGAATAGTCGCCTTTATAAATATCAAAATTCAGGTGAATTTATAGTTGAAGCAACTCAATATTCATGCTTTGATACCTCAGATTGTTTGGAAGTTTCAGTGTCAAGTGCTTTAACTTTTGAAAATGACTTTAGTTTAAAACTATTCCCAAACCCAGTAAAAGACTATCTGATTGTTGAATCTACTGAAGAAATTCATAGTGTTGAAATACTTACTCTAAGTGGTGTTTCAATTTATACCAAAGTAGTAAACAATAAAAAAATTGATTTGGAAACTGGTAATTTTCCTTCTCAGTTACTTTTTCTTATAGTTACCTTTGAGAATGGTCAAACACAATCATTTAAAATAAGTAAGCAATAGATTATCTAATTGCTATACTAAATCAGATTCAGCGCTTTCTGAATTTAACTTGACTAAAGTTTCTATTAGCATATCAATAGATTCTGAATTTTTAGGAGCTGAGATTTCATTGTATCCATACTTGTCTTGATGATAATTCTTTCTGCAAAAGCAGATTATGGCCTTTGCTGCTGTTTCTAACTTTACAATGAGGTTATTGCCAGCCAGCTCATCAATTAAATAAGGTAAGTGATTGAATCTTGAGTTCCATTGTATAAACTCTATATCGTCTAAGGGTTCCTTATTGAATACCTTTTTGAATTGTTCAAACTCTGTATCAAAGTACTTCTTATTTAATGCTTCATACATTACTCTAATTTGTTTCTCTTTATTCTTTCCATGCCACTCAAGAGAATGTGTTATTGATTGTTTCTTTTTAGGCTTTGATGACTGTAGCTCCATTTTAGTTTGAACTTCTTTACTGTAAGTATTTGCTATTTGCAATATCCTGATAACCCCATTTTTATGTAAATGATGAGTAAATTGACCCTCAAACTTCTGAAAGAGAGGTAACCCAGTGTCTAGCGTTTTATTTCTGTATTCTACCAATATTGTTGGAGTATCGCTAGAGAGTCTGTATTCAGCTTCCTTATAAGATTCTCCTTTTTTCTTTTTGGAATTTACAATGGAGTTCCACATTGAAATTTGATCTCTAAGATCTTTTTGATTAAAATTATTCCAAATTTGCTCTAGTTTCATTGAATGTTCAAGAAGTAAAAGAGCAAATACATATGCTTCATAGCCAGATTCTTTTTGCCTTTTATGAATAAAAGGTATTTGCTGATATTCTTGCATTAATTGGCATTCAATGAGTAACGGTATAATGTCTTTATTCTCCATTGTCTAAATATTAGGTAAGTCACTAGTAGCTTTATCTTTCTCTTTAGCTACATGATTTAAATATTTGATTGTGTGATTTGTTGAAGTTTGACCCATTGCATCTGCTAATACCTTTAAGTTAGTGCCTTGTTTAAGCATTAGTACTGCATAGCTATGCCTCCCACAATAGAAAGTTATGTGTTTGTCAATTCCAGCTCTTTTTGTCCAGTTTCTAAGGTTTTTATTTACAGAAGTCCCTGATATTTTAATCTCAAAAATTAAGCTGTTTGGGTTTGATCTTTCTCCTATTAAACTAAGAGCAGTTTCAGATAGCTTAATGTCAATCTCAGTACCCGTTTTTGACCTATTAATCTTTAGCCTTCCGCTTTTAGAGATGTAACTCCATTGAAGCCGATTTATCTCAGAAATACCTAATCCAGTAAAACAGGCAAATAGAAAAGCCTTTTTGACTGTTTCATTCCCGCACTCAGTTTGCTTTAGAAGCCTAAGCTCTTCTATTTCAAGCACCTCTTTTTTTAAATTATTTCTAGCTCCCTCAGCTCCTTTGAAAATTATTCCTTCAGTTGGATTTTTGTAAAACAGATTCTTTTCAGTTGCCGCTTTAATAACCTTTTTGAATCGGGCAAAATAGTTTCTAGGTGTTTCACCTGATAAGCCTGCTTCATTATTTAGATATTCTTTAAAGTCTTTACATAAAGCAGTATTGATAGAGTTTATTTGAATACTATCATTTGAATTTTTGATATACTTTTTGTTTATTAGAAAGTCTGTGAATTTAGCTAAAGAGCGTTGTATCATTCTGTAATCTCGCTTATTATAGCTTTCTAAATACTCATGATAGAATGCAAGAAAATTTGCTTTAGAAATATGAGCAGGTACATATACAGATCCTTTGGCTTGAATTTCTATATCTCTTTGGCTTCTTATGGTCTGAGCAAGTAGTTTTTTTTCTTTTCTTTTTTCAGGTGTATCATCTGCAGAAGTTGAATGAAGCCATTCATACTTTCTATTATTTTTATCTATGTAAATATCTAGATAATATCTCTTTTGATTGTCCTTGATTTTCCTTGTTCTTAAATACACAGCCATAGTAGTCACAGAATAGTAACAAATATAAGTATATCAAAGTCAAATAAAAGCCATAAGATTGTAAGGTTTCCTTTGTTTATATAGTTTTTGGTATCTCTTATAAGTTGTTGTTATCATGGTTGTGTACCCGCCTTCGGTACTAAAAGCCTCATTCTGAAAAGATTGAGGCTTTTTTGTTTTATTTAGTGACGTTTCTACGGTCAGAATAGGCAACGATTGGTGGTTTTTGTGAGGTTAAATGCTCGATGGTTGCTCTCAATTAGTATGATTTATAAGGTCCTACATTAATTTTAAGTAAAGAAACATCTCAACCAACGTATCAATTTATGTTGTTCCATAATTGGAGGGAGTCAGTTTGACTTTTAAATACCTCCAATTGCTGATGTTTTATCACCTTTTTATTTTCATTGAGAATGATTCAGATATTTAGACAACAACTAAAAACCAGTTTACAGGAAAGTACCAATTTAGTAAGGAACTCCATTTTAGTATTCTTTTCGTAAAAAAAAGCAGCTTAGAATAAGTAGTTTTAACAATGCTGCCTATTTCTCAAAGTAAGCAAGGAATAAAATATTTATTCTTGCGCCAAATTATCAGAACCCTCAAATTATGATTAAATACTTAATTCTACTTTCTTGTTTTCTTACTGCTTCAATTTTAGAAGCTAACACGAATGAATTAGAAAAGTTTAATAATGCCAAAACCACTATAAGCTTTACTGAGAACAAAGGTCAAATTAGCGACCAGAATTTTAATCCTAGACCAGATGTTTTATTCTCTGGAGTCGCGAATGGATTTACCTTTCATATCAGAAACAACGGGGTAAGTTACCAAACCTCAAGAGTAGATTCTTGGAAACAAAAAGATGATGAACTAACAGAAGGATTAAAAGAGAATGGTGTTTTCGATTCAGTCCCTGACCATATGACCATTTATAGAACGGATATTAACTGGATAGGCTTTAATAGAGACTATACAGTAGAAAATGGAGCAGCTAAAGCAGGGGTTAATAACTACTATCTATCTGCTTCCCCTGAAGGAGCGCTGAATGTAAAGTCCTTCAGCGAGTTTACTCTTAAAAATCTGTATGATGGTATTGATTTAAAGTGGTACGAGAAAGATGGTGAATTAGAATATGATTTTATAGTAGCGCCAAATTCAGACTATACGAAGATTAGTTGGGAGATAAAAGGTGCAGATAAGCTATCCATTGGCGAAAACGGGCAATTGATTATCGAAACCCCACTAGGCAACCTAGAGGAGCAGGCGCCAATGGCATTTCAGGGGAATAGACCAGTAGAAGCTACTTGGAAGATAGAAGGCAACAAAATAAGTTTTCAGTTGGGAGAATTCAATGCAAACGAAATTCTAATCATTGACCCAGTAGTTCGACTCTGGGGAACTTATTTTGGTGGCACAGGAGATGACGTTGGCGAATGCATCACTGATGACAGTGGAAATGTTTATCTGGTAGGATGGACTCCTTCAACAAGTGGGATCGCGACAACAGGGGCTCATCAAACGACGTATGGTGGCAGTACTGATGCCTTTTTAGTGAAATTTAATTCAAGTGGAGTTCGTCAATGGGGAACTTATTATGGCGGTGCAGGTGTTGATAAAGGCAGAGTCGTAACTATTGATACCAGCGGAGCTGTTTATCTAATAGGGGAAACTGGGTCAACCACTGGAATAGTCACAACAGGGGCACATCAGACTACTTATGGCGGAGCGAATGATGCCTTTTTAGTGAAATTTAATTCAAGTGGAGTTCGTCAATGGGGGACCTATTATGGAGGAACAGGTGATGATGGGGGGCGAGGCTGCTCTACTGATGATAGTGGAAATGTTTATATAACAGGATATACTCCCTCAACAAGCGGAATCTCTACAACAGGCGCACAACAAACTGCATTTGGTGGGGGGAGTTATGATGCCTTTTTAGTGAAATTCAATTCAAGTGGAGTTCGTCAATGGGGAACTTATTATGGAGGGACAGATAGAGACATGGGCTATTCTTGTATTACTGATACCAGTGGAAATATTTGTCTAACGGGATATGCTTACTCAACAAGTGGAATCTCCACAATAGGCTCACATCAAACTGCATTTGGTGGGGGAAAAAATGATGCTTTTTTAGTAAAATTCAATTCAAGTGGAGTTCGTCAATGGGGGACCTATTATGGAGGAACAGGTCGAGAATTTGGCCAATCCCTAGCTACTGATTCCAGTGGGAATATAATCGTATCAGGAAACACGACTTCAAGAACTGGAATCGCCACAACAGGCGCTCATCAAACTTTATTTAGTCGTGCTTTTGATGCTTTTTTAGTAAAATTCAATTCAAATGGAGTTCGTCAATGGGGAACTTATTATGGAGGTACAGGTTATGAGGACGGTTCTTCTTGCGCTAATGATGCCAGTGGAAATATTTATCTAGCAGGGCAAACGTATTCAACAAGCGGAATTGCCAAAACATGCGATTATCAAGCTGCATTTGGTGGTGTTTATGATGCCTATTTAGTAAAATTCAATTCCAATGGAGTTCGTCAATGGGGAACTTATTATGGAGGTACAGGTTATGATATTGGCTATTCCTGCGCTACTGATACTAGTGGAAATGTGTATCTATCAGGATATACTTCATCAACAAGTGTAATCTCTACAACAGGCGCACATCAAACTGCTTTTGGTGGTGTTTATGATGCCTTTTTAGTGAAATTTACTTCAACTTATTGTAGCCCTGTTTTTAGTCAAGATTCGATTGTTTCTTGCGATAGTTACACATGGATAGATGGCGTTACATATACTGCAAGTAATATTAGCGTAAAAGATACGCTATGTAATTCAAATGGTTGTGATAGTATAGTTAGTCTAAATCTTACCATTAACTACAGTAATACCTCAATTGATAGTATAGTTTCTTGCGATAGTTACACATGGATAGATAGTGTTACCTATACTGCAAGCGATACTAGTGCAAAAGACACGTTATCTAATTTAAATGGATGTGATAGTATAGTTAGTTTGTACCTCACCATTAACTACACTAAAACCTTTACAGACAGTATCGTTTCTTGTGATAGTTATACATGGATAGATGGCGTGACTTATACATCAAACAATACTAGCGTAAAAGATACTTTAGTAACTACAAATGGGTGTGACAGTATCGTTAGCCTTAATCTTACTATTAACTATACTAAAACCTTCACGGACAGCATAGTTTCTTGCTCTAGTTACACATGGATAAATGGCGTTACTTATACTGCAAGTAATACTAGCGTAAAAGATACTTTAACAGCAAGAAATGGTTGTGATAGTATAGTTAGTTTAAATCTTACCATAAATTATGCTAAAACTTATACAGACAGTATAGCTGCATGTAATAGTTACACATGGATAAACGGGGTTACTTATACTGATGATAATACTAGCGCAATAGATACTCTAGTAACAACAAATGGGTGTGATAGTATAGTTAGTCTAAAGCTTACCATTAACAGCACTAAAACTTATACAGACAGCATAGTTGCTTGTGATAGTTACACATGGATAGACGGGTTTACTTATACTGATGATAATACTAGCGCGATAGATACTCGAGTAACAACAAATGGGTGTGACAGTATTGTTAGTCTTAATCTTACTATAAATTACACTAAAACCTTTATTGACAGTATAGTAGCTAATGACAATTATAGCTGGATAAATGGCGTTACTTATACCTTAAATAATACTACTGCAACAGATACACTAGCAGCTTCAAATGGCTGTGATAGTATTGTCAGTCTTAATTTGACTATTGTTAGCACCGCTGGAATAGATAACCCAGCAACTTTAAGTGATGTAACAGTATATCCAAACCCTACAAGCGGCAAACTCAC